>Ga0075418_10000054_pt1 | contig 91100 bp, 73 predicted proteins | sample SoiMetdeltSBSDD2_FD_81776 | JGI IMG/M metagenome (GOLD analysis project Ga0075418, IMG submission 81776) | Bulk soil microbial communities from a Populus tree surrounding site in Tennessee, USA - Soil MetaG P. deltoides SBSDD2 | ecosystem: Environmental > Terrestrial > Soil > Tree plantation...
AACCCGCTGACCGCAAGGATTTCCCCTTCCCTGCCGTGACCGAAGCCGCGGACGACGCCGAGCTCGTCGGCGCCGGCGCCGAACGCCAGCGTTCCTGAGCTGACGCCCCTCCTGCCGACCACTGCTGCACTCTCCCAGTTCGCTCGGCCAGTTTGACTGGGGCGAACCGGAGCGCGCGTCGCGCCGCACGTGCTATTCTTCCCCACGAAGTCGAACCTCGCCGAGTTGGCCCGTTCCCCATAGCGGGGCGGGCGTGTCTCCCCTCGAGAGTGCGGGAATCCATGAGGAGGAAGAGAGATGCCGGTCAAACCCATTCCTGACGGCTTTCACACCTTGACACCCCATCTGGTCATGAAGGATGCAAGCAAGGCGATCGATTTCTACAAGAAGGCTTTCGGTGCCGAGGAGATCGCTCGCATGCCGGGGCCGGGCGGCAAGATCATGCACGCCATGATCCGGATCGGCGGCTCGTTTCTGATGCTCAACGACGAATTTCCCGACATGGGCGCAAGCGGTCCCGAGAGCATCGGGGGCTCGCCGGTCACGATCCACATCTACGCGGACAACGTGGACAAGCTCTGGGAGAAGGCCCTGGCGGCCGGGGCCACCGTGGCGATGCCGCTCGGCAACATGTTCTGGGGTGACCGCTACGGGTCGCTGGTCGACCCATTCGGCCACCGCTGGTCGCTGGCCACCCACATCGAGGATGTTCCGCCCGCGGAGATGGCAAAGCGGGTGGCGGCGGAATTCGGGAAGTAGGCGAGGGCGGGAGGACAGCTTACGCCGTCGCGACGAGGCTGGCGACGGTTTCCACGTGGGGCGTGTGTGGGAACATGTCGACGGGTTGCACGCGTTGCAGCCGGTAGTCGCCATCGACGCAGAGAAGCTGGAGATCCCGCGCCAGAGTGCTCGGGTTGCAGGAAACATAGAGAAGGAGTGGCGCGCGCAGGCGCCGCAGGCCCTGCACGACGTCGGGGTGCAGCCCCGCCCGGGGCGGGTCGGCGATGATGCGTTGCGGGGCGCGCTCCCCTGTCGCACAGCGCAGGAACTGGCGCACGTCCGCCGCCACGAAGCGGCAATTGTCGATGCCGTTGAGGCGAGCGTTGCGCTCCGCGTCGGCGACGGCGCTCTCCACCTGCTCGATGCCCGTTACCCGGCGCGCCCTACCCGCCAGGGAGAGCGCGATGGCGCCGGTACCGGCGTAGAGATCCAGCACTTCCTCCTCGCCCCGCAGCTCGGCCCACTCCGCCACCAGGGCGAAGAGGCGCTCTGCCTGCTCCGGGTTCGGCTGGAAGAAGGACGCCGCGCTGATCTGGAAGCGCAGGCCCCCGAGGACGTCTTCGATCACGCCGGGACCGTGCAGGATCTCCTCCTGTTCGCCGGTCGCAATCATGGCGCGTCCGCTGTTGATGGTGCGGACGATGCTTACCACGGTGGGGAATTCGGCAGTGAGCGCCGCCACGATCTGCTGCCGGTTCGGCAACGTGCCGGCAGCGGTGACCAGGTTCACCAGCATCTGTCCGGTGCGCTTGCCCTCGCGCACCACCAGATGGCGCCAGAAACCGACGTGCCGCCGGCTGTGGTAGGCAGGCAGACCCGAGCTCGCCGCCAGCTCCCGCACCCGCGCCACGATGCGGTTCGAGGTTTCCGACATGAGATAGCAGGCTTCCAGATCGAAGACACGGTCGAAATGTCCCGCCGTGTGCAGACCGAGCACGATGCGCCCCTCGGGCCCGTCGAAGAAGCCGAACTCCATCTTGTTGCGGTAGAAGAAGGGGTGCGGCGCGGCGACAGCGAGCGGCACCTCCAGGTCGCGGCAGCCGCCGAGGCGCGTCAGGGCGTCCTGCACCAGCTGCGTCTTGGCGCGTCGCTGCGCCTCGTACTCCAGCTCCTGCCAGCTGCAGCCGCCGCAGACATCCAGATGGCTGCAGCGACCTGGGCCGCGTTCGGGGGCGGGGCGCAGGACTTCCACGGTGCGCGCCTGGACGAAGTTGCTCTTCACCCGGCGTACCTGGGCGCGGACGCGCTCTCCCGGGAGCGCCTTCTCGACGAAGACGACCAGGCCGTCGTGACGGGCCACACCGTGACCCTCGGCGGACACGCGTTCCACCTCGACATCGAGCTCTTGTCCGCGGCGGATTTGCATCGAACGGAGCCTAGCACAGGCGGCCGGCGACGAGCCGGCCGCCCTCTACCGAAGCAGAATCAGGTCGACTTCTTCTTGAGCTCGACGGGGAACTCGATGGTGACCTCATCGCCGAGCAGGGTGCCGCCCTTGTCGAGGGTCTTGTTCCAGCTGACGCCGAAGTCCTGGCGGTTGATCTTGGTCGTGGCGTTGAAGCCGCCGCGCTTGCCCATGGGCGTGTCGCCGAAGCCGAGCGCCTCGAGCTCGATGACGACGGGCTTGGTGACGCCACGGATGGTGAGATCACCGGTGACCTTGAAGTGACCTTCGCTCGCACCTTTCTCGAACTTCGTGCTCTTGAAGGTCACGGTCGGGAACTTCTCCACATCGAAGAAGTCAGCACTCCGCAGGTGGTTGTCCCGTTGCGTGTTGCCCGTGTTGATGCTGGTTGCTTGGATGCTGAGCTCCACCGTCGACTTGGTCGGGTCCGCTTCGTCCCAAGACACCGTGCCGGTGAAGTCTTCGAAGCGCCCCGGGACCTGGGTGAAGAAGTGCCGCACTTTGAAGCCCGGCGACGAGTGGGCTTTGTCCAAGTCGTAGACCTCCGGCGCCGCCAGGGCGACCGACTGCAGCGCCAGGCACGTCAGGGCGACGAGCGCTGCGAGCAACTTGCGTGCGTGCATGCGAACCAAGCTCCTTTCTCAGTGCGGAGGCTGTCCTACCCTTGCTCCGGCTCGCCCCCTCCCGGGGCGGGCCGCTTCCACCTGCATCCCCGCTTCAACACCGGTGGCCCTGCAGGGATTCCCGGAGGACTGCCCGTGGTCTGGCCTGGGGCCTAAGGGGTCACACGGTAGCAGGGCGCGGGCAGCGGAATCCAGCCGGTGCGGGGAGACGAGAGGACGAGGCGCGGTTCTGGGGGCGGGCGCGGGGTCTGGGGTCAGGCGGGAGCGCCCAGGTCAGGTGCGGGGGCGGAGGCGTACCACTTCCGGGAGACGGGCGGCGGCTTGCAACAGCCCGGTCGGCGGCGCGGGGGGCTTCAGCTCCTGGTGCAGGCGCGCCGCGGGCGGGCCCTCCAGAGTCTCATGGGGTGTGATCGCTTCCTGGGGCCCGGTCCAAGCGAGGTCGAGGAGCGCCGCACCGGCCAGGGAAGCAGGTGCCTCGGCATGGCGCCAGAGTCCGAGCACTCCAGTCATGGCGCCGACGAAGACAGGGCCGCAAAACTCGTCGAAAACATCGCGCGAGGTGTCCTCGCAGACGTTGTGCCGGCCGAGGCGCAACGGATCGTCACCGGGCCGGTTCTCCCGCGGCTCGAGGGTGAAGGCGATCTCGACGCCGGCGTCGCGGGCCCAGCGCGTCACGTCCTCGTCGGTGGCACCGGCGGGATAAGCGAAAGCGACCACCGGGGTCTCGGCACCGCCGGACACGCCTTGGAGACTCTCCTGCAGCTCGCGCCGCGCCTCGGCGGCGGACATGTGAATGAGCGTCGTGTGCGTGCGCCCGTGGGCGCCGACGCTCATGCCGGCAGCGCGCAGCTCGCGCACCTCGGTCCAGCTCAGAGCCTCCGACGCCTGTTTCGACAAACCGGAATCGGGCAGGAGGCGTTTCAGGAGAGCGCGGCGTTCCTGCACCGGGAGCCGCGCCACGAACTGCAGGGCTTGCTGCAGGCGCTCGCCCCAAGGCTTCGCCGCCTCCAGGATCGCTGCCAGCGGCGGCGGCAACAACGAGTGCAGCCGAGCCCGTTTCGCTTCGCCCTTATCCCAGTCGTGGCAGGCTTGCGCCAGCCGGTCGAACCAGAAGCTGCGGCGATCGCCCACGAAGCCGAGGCTGATGAAGAAGGCCGCCGGCACGCGCAGCTTGCGGAGGATCGGCAGGGCATGCTCGTAGTTGTCGCGATAGCCGTCATCGAAGGTCACGAGAGCCACGTGCCGGTGCACGCGCTTCTTCCCGGTCACGATCTCCTGGAATTCCTCCAGGGAAACGAAGCGGTAGAAGGGCCGGAGCGCCCGCAGTTGCTTGGCGAAAGTTTCGGTGGAGACGTAACGCTCCGGCATCTCCCAGTGCGACGCTCCCTCCGGCGGCGTGACCCGGTGATAGGCGAGGACGAGGAGCCGCGGGCGCTGGAAGAGCCGGAACAGGAAAAGAAGCCCGCTGCCAACGAGGAAGCCGGCCCAGAGCGTGGGAAGGAGTCGCTCCCAGCGTGTGCGGCGGGACTTCTTCGGCATCCTTGCCTCCGCGGCTCAAGCGTGCCGGTTGTGACGCTCGAGCAAATGCGCCCAGTACCGGTGCAGGAAGGTGAGCGCCACCGTGCGCGGCGCCTCGTCGGTGACGAACTCGACCGCCCCCTGGGTCCGCAACAGTCGCCGCAAGCCGTGATCGACCGCCTCGAACTCGGGGCGCTGGAGCTTCGGCTCCCGCGAGGCGGCGAGCTCGTAGGACGGCGACAAGTAGAGGATGCCGTCGGGCGCCGGGATGTGACGGCTGACGAAGTTGCGCCAGGCCTTGCCATGGGTGTAGGGCACGCGGCCGTGGCGGAAGGCGAGGTCGAAGATCCAGCCGTCGGAGACGACGAGCGGGCTCCGGCAGCGACCCACGTGCATGGCGTAACGCAAGCGGAGCGAAGCCAAGAGCAGCATATGGAAGGTGAAGGTGCGCACGCGATGGCTCGCGACGGCGAGGAGCAGGGGCAGCTTCTGCGGCGGCTTCGGGCCCAGCCACTGGAGCTCCGCTTCGCTGAGCTGCATCTGCCGACCCCGGCGTGCCGCGAGCAAGCGGCGCGGGTTGATGACCGGTGGGGCCAGGGCGTGGAGCAGTCGCCGGCCGAGGACGCCACCTTCCCAGCAGGACATGGAGACGTAGTGCGCTGCGAGCGGCGTCTTCGCCAGCTTCTCCTGGAGCGTACGCGCCAGCTCCGACTTGCCGGCGTGCGGCGGTCCCACCAGCGCCAGGACGACCGGATGCCGACGCAGGTGGAGATTCTCCCTCTTCCAGGCGCGCCAGGCACTGGCTGCGATTCCGGGCTGGCGCAGCACCGTGGCCCAGAGCTGCAGGCGGAAGCGCCGCCAGCGCCGCGGTTCGCGGAGCAAGGCGTCGAGCTCGGGAAGCGCCGCTTCCACCAGAGGCCGGAGGCCCAGGCGTTCGGTCTGCGCGGCGAGGCGCGCCGCATCCAAGCGATCCCGGCGCCAGCGCACCAGATCGGCACGCTCGCCCTCGCTGCATTTCCGGCCGTCGAGCGCGGCGCCGAGCAACACCTGGAGGAAGAGGTCCTCTTGAGCGAGGCGCGGCGTCACCCCGCGCATCTCGCGCCGCGAGAGTGCCAGCGCCACATCCAGCACCGGCACGCCGCGCTGCACCAGGTCGCGGTGCAAGGTGACGGCGACAAAGCGATCCACCTCGAAGTTGAGGAACGTCCAGGCACCGGGCCGCGCCGGATCCGGGCGCATCTCGCGGCAACCGCTGCGCCGCAGCGCGGCGGCGGCGATCTCGATCTCCCCCGGTTCCACCAGGGCGTGGATGTGGTTCACCAGGTGGAGCGTCTCCACGTCCGCGTGGAGGAGAGCGAAGGCCACGCGGGACTCGCGCAGGCAACGCACTGCTTCGGCGGCGAACTGGCCCGCCACTGCCCGTTTCCCCGGCGCCGTGGCCGCCTCCGCCGCCCGTGCCACCTGGTGCATGCCGCCTTCGCTCATGGCTTTTCCCGCCTCCTCCCGGTCAGATTCGGCGCGCTCTGGAGCAGTTCCGGTGCAATTCCTGCCCGCCGTTCGGATTCCCTACGCCGGGTCCGTCCGGCAAACCGCTGTCGCTCCGAGCCTCGCCACGACGGTCGCGCCGCAGCGATCTGGACCGGAGCTAAGCATGCACGGGCTGCGCCAAATCCAGCGCTGCGGTAACGGCTTCCTCTGGAACGAAGCAGAGGCCAGACGGCGCTCTAGTCCTGGGCCACGAGCATGGCCCGACGGAGCTCGTCGGCGCGCGCGGAGAGACCGAGGAGTTCCAGAACGGCGAGAGAGAACTCGAGCGCCGTTCCCGGACCGCGGCTGGTGAGGATGGAGCCGTCGCGCACGACACGGCGGTGGTCGTCGTAGAGGGCGCCGCCGGCACGCAAGGCCTCGGCGACACTGGGATGGCTGGTGGCGGCACGGCCGCGAAGCCAGCCGGCGCCGGCGAGAAGACGCGGTGCGGCGCAGATGGCTGCGAGGGGCTGCCCCGACGCCGCACGGCGGGCGAGGAGTGCGGCGAGCGCCGCATCCTCGCCGAGATGGGTGACGCCGGGCTCGCCGCCCGGGAGCACGACGAGATCGAAGTCTTGCTCGGCGACGGTGGCGAGAGACGCCTCGGCGCGCACCGCGATGCCATGGGCACCCTCGACCAGGCCGGGGCCGCTCGCCGCCGCCAGCACCACCTGGACGCCGGCGCGGCGGAGCACGTCCACGATGCTGACCGCTTCGATCTCTTCGAATCCCGGTGCCAACGGCACGAGAACGCGTGGCATGGCCGACCTCGGTGGCTCAGACTTTCTTGTGACGCAGGTCGTCGGCTTTCTTCATCAGGTGGGCCAGGCTGGTCTTGTACATCTGGTAGATCTGCGGCTCGCCGCTCTTCTGCGCGTACATCTTGCCGCCCTCCGCCTCGACGAAGACGATGGTGTGCGAGCCGCTGTCGGTGTCGACCTGGAGCCGGAAGTCGGGCTTGGTGAAGTCCACCTTCGCCGCTTCTTCGGGGCCGACGAAGCTCACGGTGGACAGCTTGGACGCCCCGCGCAACACCTGCGCCATCGCCAGCGAATCCGCCGCCTCCGGGGCCGAGCCCGCCGCGGCCACGGTCCACACCGTGTCGCGCTTGGCCAGGGCCACTTGAGTCTTCTCCTTCGGATAGTCGAGCAGCAACCGCACGATGCCTGCCTGATCCAGCTCGAGAATGGTCTTGTCGCGCCAGTCGTCGAGCCGCTTGTTGAACTGGTAGGTGAGGATGCCGTCGGCCCGGTAGACGTCGTCGGCGCCTTCGCGGCGCACGTAGGTGTGGGAGAAATCCGGGCTCGACTTGCCGACGATGAGATCCAGGACGTTCTTGCCCCCCTCCTCCACCTGCACCCGCGTGCCCATGGAGTCCACCTGGAATCTGCTGCGGTTGGCCGGGTTGTTGGAGACCACGTCGACGAGGGCCAGCGAGTCGATCGCCTGCAGGGCGCCGCTCACCACCGTATCGCTGGCGCGGTAGTCCCCTGGCTTGGTGATCCTCCAGGCGCCGGCGACGCGCTCGATCTCGACCGGCGTCTCGCCGTGCTTGGCGATGCGGAGCTTGGTCACCCGATCGGCGGCGAGAGCGAGGGGCTGGGCCGGGGCCGACGCCACCACGCGGCCGTGCTGCAGGCGCTGGATGCCCCAGACCGCGAGCAACGCGACAAGCACGGCACCGAGAGTCACGAGTCTGCGCATGCTGCCTCCGTCGGCGTGCCCCGCCAAGAACCCCTAGACCTCGACGCGGCGCCGCCGTCGCAGCTGCCAGACGGCGATGCCGAGGACGATGACCAGGACAGGACTGCCGAGCATGTTGGCGTACTTGACGACGCGCTTCGTGGCCTCCGACACCGACTTGAGCGGCCGGTCGGTGACCTCCCGCGAGCGGATGCCGATGAGGTCCTCGTCCTGCACCAGCCAGTCGACGAGGTTCTGGAAGAAGAGGAGGTTGTCCCGGTCGTTGCCGCCCTTGTCGTCGACGAAGAACTCCCCGTCCCCCACCACCACGATGCGGTTCTCCGGCGATGTAGGCAGGGTGGGCTCATTGAGGGCTGGCGCCGCGCCGCTGTCCGCCGGCACCGGCTTGTCCTTGAAATAGCTGGTGAAGGGCCCATACACCGCCGCCGCCAGCACCTGCTGGCCGCGGCTGAAGTCCTCCGGCCTCCAGCGCGTGGTCGGGTTGATGTTGTAGGCCTGCTCCTGCACCCCGCTCTTGGGAGAGGAGAAGATGAGCGGCTCGCAGCGCAAACCATGGGCCCGCGCCACGCTGGTGTCGATGCTGCTGGCGTAGTAGACGCCGACGCGCTCCAGGTCCTTGACCATGACGTTGCCGCGGTTGAAGTCCCGGAGGTTGGGAATGAACGGGTAGGGCACCTGGCTCATCATGCGGAACATGCCCTCTTGCTGCGTGATCGTGAGCAGGCCGGGATTCTGCATGTCGCCGACCAGGTTGTCGTTCACCCGCACGCCGTACGCCGCGAGCCAGTCGTCCAAGTCGAGCCGCACCGGCATGGCACGCTGGGTCTGCAGGTCCGCGTCCACCTTGTCGATCAGGAAAGCCACCTTGCCGCCGCGCATGATGAACTGGTCGATGGCGTACTTCTCCCACGGCGAGAAGGGCGAGCGCGGTGACGCCACCAAGAGCACCTGGACGTCGGCGGCCACGCGCTGGCCGCCGGCGAGCTCCACCGGGCGCAACTGGTACTGCTTCTGGAAGACCTGCTGCACCGTGTTCAGCTGCTGCAGGCCCGGTTCCTGGTGACCGCCGAGAAAGCCCACCACCGGCAGCTGTCCGGTGGGGTTGGTGAGCTTCTTGATCGTGGTGGTGATCTCGTACTCCAAGCCCACCGGGTTCTCCACCACCGGGATGGTCTCCTGCCGGTCCTGGTAGAGAAAGACGAGTCCCATGTACGCCCGCTTGGCGGCGAACTGGTCGTGCTCGACCACCTGCACCTGCACCGGCGGGATGCGGTGCTTCTGCGCTTCCTCTTCCAGCTTGGCGTCGCTGCCCGGATCGACGAACTCGAAGCGGAAGCGCCCCTTGCCGTAGGCGCGGTACTCCTCCAGCTTGTCCTGCACGTACTTGGCATTCGCGTTGTAAGGCGCCGGCAGGTTCTTGCTGAAGTACGCCTTGACCAAGAAGGTGTCGTCCAGCTGGCCGACGATGCGCTTGCTCGCCGCGTCCAGGCTGAAGATGTTGCCCTCGGTCAGGTCGATCCGGCCGAAGAAGTTCGACGACACCACGTTGGTGACGACGAGAATCGCCACCAGCAGCACCGCCGTGGCCACGCCGAACACCGAGCCTCTCTTGCCCTGCACGCGTTCCTCCCCCTACAGCCGGCGGTGCAGCGCCCGCGCCGAGAAGTAGAGACCGATGATGATCAAGCTGGCGTAGTACACCAGATCGCGGCTGTCGAGGACGCCGCGGGCGATGTTGTTGAAGTGGTATTCGGCGCTCAGGTACTCGAAGACGCTGGCCAGCGCCGTGGGCAGGAAGATGAGCACCTTGTCCACCAGGGACAGCACGAAGATGACCAGGAAGCTGACGATGAAGGCCACGATCTGGTTTTCCGTCAGGCTCGACGCCAGGATGCCGATGGCGAGGTAGCCCGCCCCCAAGAGGAGGAGGCCGATGTAGCCCGCGAAGGTGGCGCCATTGTCGGCTTTGCCGAGGACAGCGATGGTGAAGGCGTTGGTGGCGGTGAGCCCGATGGCGACGGCGAGCAGCACCAGGGACGCCAGGTACTTGCCCAGGATCACTTCGATGTCCGAGATCGGCATGGTGACCAGCAGCTCGAAGGTCCCGGTCTTTTTCTCTTCCGAGAGCAGGCGCATGGTGATGGCCGGCACCAAGAAGGTGAAGACGAAGGGGATGATGGTGAAGATGTTGCGCATGCTCGCCTGGCCCACCACGAACAAGCTGGTGGAGAAGAACCAGCCGCAGATTCCCAGGAAGACGCTGAGCACGATGTAAGCGACTGGGGAAGCGAAGTAGGAGCGGAGCTCCTTCTTCAGGATGGGCATCACGTTGGTCATGGACGCGCCGTCCGCCTCCTCGAGAGCGAAGCCTCGACCTCAGGTCGACAAGGTGAGCTCGCGGAAGACATCCTCGAAGCTCCGGGTTTCCCGCCGCATCTCCAGCAGGCTCCAGCCCTGTTCCACGGCGGTGCGGAAGATGCGCTCGCGCACGTCGCTGCCCCGGGCCGCCTCGATGCGGAGCCGCACCCGCCCGTTCTCCTTGGCGAGGACGTGCACCGCCTCTACCTGCGCCACCTGCTCCAGCGTGCGGCGCACGTCGCCGTCGGCCCGCACCTCGAGATAGAGCTGTTCCCGCCCCGAGGCCGAGAGCGACAGGTCTTCCTTGGAGCCGTCGAACTTGATCTTGCCGTGGTCGATGATCAGCACCCGATCGCAGAGGACCTCCACTTCCTGGAGGATGTGGGTGGAGAAGATCACCGTCTTTTGCCGGCCCAGCTCTTTGATCAGGTCGCGGATCTCGTGGATCTGGTTGGGATCGAGGCCGCGGGTGGGTTCGTCCAGGACCAGGATCTCCGGATCGTGCAGGATCGCTTGTGCCAGCCCGACGCGCTGCCGGTAGCCGCTGGAGAGCTGGCCCACGTTCTTCTGCACCACTTCGTCCAGACCACAGACGTCGACGGCGTGGCGCACCTTCTCCCGCACCTGGGCCTGCGGCACGCGCCGCACGGCGGCGATGAAGCGCAGGTAGTCGACGACGTTCATGTCCAGGTAGAGGGGGGCGCTCTCCGGCAGGTAGCCGATCTTGTGGCGTACTTCCAGGGAGCGCTCCACCACGTCCAGACCGTCCACCAGCACCCGGCCGCCGGTGGGCGGCAGGAAGCAGGTGATGACGCGCATGGTGGTGGTCTTGCCGGCGCCGTTGGGGCCGAGGAAGCCGAGGATCTCGCCGCTGCGCACGGTAAAGGAAACCGCGTCCACGGCGCGAGTCTCGCCGAAGGTTTTGGTCAGCTCCTGGACTTCGATCATCGGCAACAGCTCCCCTCGCGAGCCTCGAACACGCCGCTGCCGCGCGCGGTTCCCAATCGACGTGGAGGAGACATGGCCCTGAGACTCCAGGACCCACTGGAATGCGGAGCCAGCCGGGCAGATTAGGACAGGGCGGGGCGCAGGGCAAGCCCCCCTCCTTCAGGCGCGGCACCGTGGTCGTGCCGCCGGCGTCGCGCCGCCGGGCTGTCGCGCCGTCGCGCCCCGCGCCCTTCCAGGCGGGGTCGGGCCGCGGCATTGACAGGCCTGGAAGGAGCGACCTAGATTGCCCGTCCGAGCGGTGGGAGCGGAGGGGATGGATGGCGGGGATGACGTGGGGTGGCGAGGCCGAAGGCCGCCTGGCACCGCCGGCGGCGGCGCACCTGGTGGCGGCGCTGTGCCATCACGATCCGATCACCGGCTCCCACCTGCAGCGCCTGCCGGTGTACACCGAGATCCTCGCCCAGCAGCTCGCCGCGCACCCGCGTCACCGCCTGGCGCTCCAAGACCTTCTGGAATGGCTGCCCCTGGCGAGCACCCTGCACGACGTGGGCAAGCTGCGCGTCCCCCAGCGTCTGCTGCGCAAGCCCGGTCCGCTCACGACGGAAGAATTCGCCCTCATGAAGCGCCACACCACGCAAGGGGGGCGGACGCTGCAGGAACTCTGCTGGCGCGATCCGCAAGATCCCTGGCTGCGCCTGGGCTGCGACATCGCGCTGCACCATCATGAACGCTGGGACGGCAGCGGCTATCCCTTCGGCCTGCACGCCCAGGCGATCCCGCTGGCGGCGCGCATCGTCGCCCTCGCCGATGTGTACGACGCTCTCACTTCGGAGCGGCCGTACAAGCCTGCCTACGACCATGCGCTGGCGCGCAAGCTCATCCTCGGGCAAGCGGGAGCGCACTTCGACCCCGATCTGGTCGAAGCCTTCATGAGCTGTGAAGCCGCGTTCCTGCAGGCGTCGCGACAGGCGGTGCGCGAGGCAACGCCCGCCACACCCGCGCCGGCGCCCTGAAAACACTGCTCCCTGAAAGCAGAAGAATCCCGGCACGACGCGCCACGCCAGGATGCGACGAGGCATGGCGCATCGTCCGGGATCGGTCACGAGGGACGACCGCACGCCGTCGAGCAATGTTTCTGCCAGCGTTCGTGGGTCTGGACGCGTGGGCGTGGCGACGTCGCCGGGGCGCGAACGGAGCTTCGATCGGTGGCAAGCGGAAGAAGCGAACGGCGTCTCAGGCGGTGGCGAATTCGACCGGCACGGGGGCGGGGACGAGACCGGCCGCATGGCCGCGGCGCAAGAACTCCTGCAAGCCGGCGCGGCCACGCTCCCCCAGGTCGCGGGTGAGATCGTTCACGTACATGCCGATGAAACGATCGGCGAGGGCCCGATCGAGGCCGCGGCCGTAGCGGAGCGCGTACGCCACCGCCGGCTCGCGATGGCGCAGACCATAGTCGATGCTGCGGCCGAGGACGCGCACGATCTTCTGCACCACCGGCTCCGACAGATCCCGGCGCACCGCGTTGACGCCGAGGGGAAGCGGCAAGCCGCCGGTCGTCTCCTGCCACCAGGCGCCGAGATCGAGCACCTTGTTGAGATCGTGGCCGGCGTAGGTGAGCTGTCCCTCGTGGATCAGCAGACCGGCGTCCGCCTCGCCGGCCTGAACGAACTCCATGATGCGATCGAACGGCACCTGCACGTGCTGGAAGTAACCGAGGGCGAGCCGAGCCGCCAGGAAAGCCGAGGTGCGCGTGCCCGGCACGGCGATCCGCGCCTCCTTCAGGTCCTCCACACGCATGGGCCGGCGCGAGACGAGGAGCGGGCCGTAACCGTCCCCCATGCTGGCGCCGTGCGGCAGGAGCAGGTAGCGATCGTGGAGGAAAGCGTAAGCGTGGGCCGAGAGCGCGGTGATCTCGAGCTCGCCCTTCTCGGCCCGGCGATTCAGGGTTTCGATGTCCTGGAGGACGTGCTCGAACTCCAGGCCCTCGCGCTCCACGAGGCCCTCGGCAAGGGCGTAGAACATGAAAGCGTCGTCGGGGTCGGGGCTGTGTCCGAGTCGCAGCAGCACGCTCTTGCTCCTCGCGGCCTCGCGGTCCGGCGCACTATAGACGTCGCGACGACAGCCGTCCAGCGGTGCTGGGCGGGCGTGGCTGACCTCGCCCGCGGTCCTGCCGGCACGGTGGATGTACGGCACCTCGACGACCTTCCTCTCACCCGGGGCTGAGGCGCAGGCCGTTGAAGGCATGACACAAGCCGGAGACGAGGCTCTCGTAGGTGTCGCGGTCGGGCTCGACGGCGCCGAAGTCCAGCCGGGCGCTCGCTTGGATCTCGGTGCACAGGCGTTGCCGGGCGCCGTCGACGCGCTGGCGCTCCTCGCGGCTCCACTCGTACAAGTGGAACTGGTCCACCAGACCGACGATCTCCAGGCTGTGGCCGAGGAATTTGAGGCGCTGGTCCAAGGCCGAAACCGCAGCTCTCTCCTCGCCGATCCGCGGCACGTTCAGTTTCTCCACCTGCTCGATGACACCCATGTCGTAGACGAAGCGCCGGCCCAGGGTGCGCATGTGGGTGGCGAAGTCGGTACGGCGCGCCGCGTTCGTGTAGCCCGAGGAGAGCGCCGCCGCCAGCGCATAGAGCATGTGCAAACCACCGCAGGCCCGGGTGAAGGCAGGGCAGTCCCGCGGCAGCTCGGCTTGGGAGAGATCGACCTCGCGGACGAGGGCGGTGTCGGCGAGGAGCGCCGTGGAGGTGTCGTCGTAGAGTCGCTCGAGGTCGAAGCCGCGGCCATGCGCGTTCACCCACCGCGCCGCAGCAGGCGGCGTCACCCGCGCCAGAGCCATGAGCGTCCAGGAGTGATCGTCCACCGGCCCGGGAGCGGGATAGGCCGAGAGCGCTCGAGTGCTGGCGACGAAAGCGCGGAAGTCGTAGCTGCGGCCCTCGTGGGTGAAGCCGAGATCGGGCTCGCACTGGCGCTCGATGAGCGTCTTCAACATGGCGTGCCCGTGGCCCTCGTCGTGCACCGGCACTTCCAGGAAGAGCTTCCCGCCGAGGGCGGTCTCCCGGGTGTACTGTTGCAGCAGCACCTGATAGGCGTCGCCGCCGAGGGGGAGCTCGCGCCCGAGAGCGCGGACGCCGTGGATGACGAGGTTGGAGCGCGAGAGAGCGGTGCAGTGCGCGAGGATGTGCCGGCGCGCCACGGCGAGCGCCGGCAACACCGGCTCCTCGCCGAGGAAGGCTCGCTCCAATGGAGAGGGAGGCCGGGGCCGTAGTGCAGTTGCCAGGCGATGTCGGCGCTGGATACCGCCGTTCCCGCGGTCGGTGCCGCTCCCCCACCCGCAGCGCCTGCGGCCGGTACCGCTCCCCCGCCCCCAGATCCCGAGGCCGGTGCCGTTCCCCCTCCAGCAGCCGAGCGGGCGAGACGTCGTCGTTGCCCGAACCAGAGAGCCGACGACAGAGCGGACACGAGGGCCACGAGAACGACGAGGAAACGGCGCCGGCTGAGGGGCGATCCGCTCGGTGCCTCCTTGTCCTTCTTCTTCACGCCGCCGTCTCGATCTTTTCGATCCGGATGTGTACCGGATGGCCGTTCAGGTCCACCGGCGCGCCGTCCGCTTGCGGGAGCGCTAGCAATTCGAGCGCCTGGGTCTCGACGCGGATGCCGTCGCCGTGGACCGCCACCGCCCGGCCCACCTCCGGGGCTGCACTGTGGTAGAGAATGCGGATGCGCTCGGTGACCTGCAGGCCCGCTTCCTTGCGCAGCCCCTGCACGCGGTTGACGAACTCCCGGGCCAAACCCTCCTCGAGCAGCTCCGGGGTCAGCTCCTTGTCCAGCGCCACCGTGAGCGATCCCGAACATTCGACGAAGAGCCCGCTCTTCTCGTGGCGTTCGATGGCCACGTCCTCGGGCCCCAGGGTCACCTCCACGCCGTCCACCACGACGGTGGTGGAGCGGCCGCTCTCCAAGGCCAGCACCTCGGCGAGCGGCAGGGCCGCGATGGCACGGGCCGCTTTCTGCACCTCCTTGCCCAGGCGCGGGCCGAGGCTCTTGAAGTTGGCTTTCACCACGAAATCCACCAGCTCCGCCTCGCGTTCGTCGAAGTGCACTGCTTTGACGTTCAGCTCGTCGCGGATCTGCTCGGCGAACTCCTCCAGAGTGCGCCGGGCCCAGGGATCCCGGGTGACCAGGTGGATGGCCCGCAACGGCTGGCGCACCTTGAGACCGTGGCTGGTGCGCAACGCCCGCCCCATGGAAACGGCGCGGATGACGAGATCCATGCGCTGGTCGAGGTCCTCGTCCTCCTCCGCCGGCCGGGCTTCCGGCCAGTCGCGCAGGTGCACGCTGTCCGCCACCGCGGCCCCGCGCGCCAGCAGCGGCCCCACCAGGTTGCGGTACATGGCATCGGCGATGAACGGTGTGTACGGCGCCAGCACGTGACAGGTGTGCAGGAGCACGGCGTACAACGTTTCATAGGCTTGGAGCTTGTCCTCGTCGTTCTCGGACTTCCAGAAGCGCCGGCGACTGCGCCGGATGTACCAGTTGGTGAGCTCGTCCACGAACTGCACGATCGGATCGATGGCGCGCTGCAGCTCGTACTCCTCCATGGCCGCCGTCGCCTGGCGCAGCAGGCGCTCCGAGGCCGACAGGATCCAGCGGTCCAGCTGGTGGCGTCGCGACGACGCCGCCGGCCGCTCGAGGCTGGCGGGCTCCCAGCCGTCCACGTTGGCGTAGGTGACGAAGAAGCTGTAGGCGTTCCAGAGCGGCAGAAGGATGGTGCGCAGCACCTCGCGCACGCCGTCCTCGCTGAAGCGCAGGTTCTCGCCGCGCACCACCGCGGAATTCATGAGATAGAGGCGCAAGGCGTCGGCGCCGTAGAGGTCGATGACGGCGTCGGGTTCCGGGTAGTTCTTCAGGCGCTTGCTCATCTTCTTGCCGTCGGCGGCGAGCACCAGACCGTTGACGACGACGTGCTCGAAGGCCGGCTGATCGAACAACGCCGTGGAGAGCACGAGCAGCGTGTAGAACCAGCCGCGCGTCTGGTCGAGCCCCTCGGCGATGAACTGCGCCGGGAAGTTGGCTTCGAAGCGCTCCTTGTTCTCGAAGGGGTAGTGGTTCTGGGCGTACGGCATGGAGCCGCTCTCGAACCAGCAGTCCAGCACCTCCGGGATGCGGCGGCACACACCACCGCACTCGGCGCAGGGCACGGTCACGGCATCGACGAAGTGCTTGTGCAGATCCGTGAGCCGCTGTCCCGAGAGTTTCTCCAGCTCCGCTCGGCTCCCCAGGCACAGATCGGCGCCGCAGCCCTCGCAACGCCACACCGGCAGCGGCGTTCCCCAGTACCGGTTGCGCGAGATGGCCCAGTCGCGGGCGTTGGCCAGCCACTGGCCGAAGCGGCCGTCGCGCAGATGCTCGGGCACCCAGTGGATGCGGGCGTTGCAGGCGAGCATGCGCTCCTTGATGGTGTCGATGCGCACGAACCAGGTGGTGATGGCCCGGTAGATGAGGGCCGAGTCGCAGCGATAGCAGTGCGGATAGCTGTGCTGGAGCGTGGTCCGATGCAGCAGGCGTTTCTCGTCCCGCAGCCGGCGCATGATGTCGGCGTCGGCGTCCTTCACGAACTTGCCAGCGTAGTCCGGGACTTCCGCAGTGAACCGCCCCTCTGCATCCACCGGGCAGACAACCGGGATGCCGTGCTTTTGCCCCAGAGCGTAGTCGTCCTCGCCGAAACCCGGCGCCACGTGCACGATGCCCGTGCCTTCGGCGGTGGAGACGAAGTCGCCGAGACGGACGCGGAAGGCGCCCTGCGCCGCGAGCGCGGTGAAATAGGGAAAGAGCGGCTCGTATTCCAAACCGTCGAGAGCCTGGCCCGGGAAGGTGGCGCGTACCTCGAGGCTCGCCGGATCCTTCCAGTGCGCCGCCACGCGCTCCGCGGCGAGGATGTACTCCTGCTCCCCATCGCGGACGCGGACGTACGGGATGTCCGCCCCCACCGCCAAGCCCAAGTTGCTCGGTAACGTCCAGGGCGTCGTCGTCCAGGCCAGGAAGGAGAGCGGTTTCTCCGCTCCGAGCGCCGACGCCGCCGCCGCGCTGGCGCGGAAGCGCACCGTGATGGCCGGATCCTGCACGTCTTCGTAGCCCTGGGCGGTCTCGAAGTTGGAGAGCGGCGTGGCGCAGCGCGGGCAGTAGGGCATGACCTTGAAGCCCTGGTAGATCAGGCCCTGCTCCCAGAGACGTTGGAAGGCCCACCAGATGGACTCCATGTAGTCCGGGTTCATCGTCTTGTAGTCGTTGTCGAAGTCCACCCAGCGCCCCATGCGCCGCACGGTCTTCCGCCACTCGCCGACGTAGCGCAGCACGATGCTCCGGCAGGCCTCGTTGAAGCGGGCGATGCCGTAGCTCTCGATGTCGCGCCGGGAGCGGAGCTCGAGCTCCTTTTCCATCTCGTATTCCACCGGCAAGCCGTGGCAATCCCAGCCGAAGCGGCGCTCGACGATGGCGCCCCGCATGCTGCGGTAGCGCGGTACCACGTCCTTGATGGTGCCGGCGAGCAGGTGCCCGTAGTGGGGCAAGCCGGTGGCGAAGGGCGGGCCGTCGTAGAAAACGTACTCCGGTCCCCCGGCGCGCTGCTCGATCGAGCGCTGGAAGGTGCGTTCGCGCTCCCAGGCCTGGTTGATCTCTTCTTCCAGGGCAGCGAACTCGACCTTGCTCGTGACTTTGCGGAAAGGCATGACGCTTCCTCGGCCCGGCGTGGCGGTACAAGGTCCGGGCGCCATCATAGCCTGGGCCCGAGTGGAGCTGCCACTCCGAGCCCCGGCCTCGGGGGTGCTGCGACTCCTGGAGGCTCGCGTCGCGGACTACGCCAGGTACTGGCGGTCGCGAATCTTCTGCGGCAGATACTCCTCGGAGATGAAGGAGATGCCCTTGGAGGACAAGGCTTCGAGCTCGAGCTTGACGCCGACCTTCAGCATCTTGTGCAGCTCCTTTTGCCATTCCTTGCGCTCGAACCAGGGGTAGGCGAGCATCTGCTTGGCCCGGCGCTCGTCGATGTCATCGAGCTTGATCTTGACGTTGTCCGACAGGCCGTAACGCTCGGCGTCGAAGGAGGAGAGGCCGACGAAGCGCGCCTGGGGCACGGCCATGCGCAAGCTCTCGTAGGCCAAGTTGATGGAACCCTGCTTCACCACCGAATAGATGTAGAAACCCCAGGGGTCGTTGTCCACCAGCACGTAGAGGGGCAGCTTCAACTCCTGCACCATGCGGTGGCAGAGCCGCCGCACCCCCCGCGGTGCCATGCCGTTGCCGTGCACGATGATGGCGTTGTGCTTCTTCCAGAAACGGTCCTCGTTCAGACGCCGCCAAACGGCATCCTTCTCCACTAGCACGATCATCGCTGCGTCGCTCTTCTTGAACTGGATGACGTTGGCCTCGACGATGGAGGGCACGCTCCAGCCGCCGCTGCCCAGGCGCCGCAGGTCGATGGTGTCGCCGGAGTCCACGATGGTGAGGGGGCCCACCATGGAACCACGGTTGGAGGCGAAGAGGTGCATCTCCTCCCGCAGCGAGTCCATGGTGACCTCCAGGTCCTCGATGATGGGATCCGATTCCTCCTGCTCCTCGAAGGTGTTCTGCCGGCTGTCGGGGATGGTGTGCTTGGTGATGTAGTAGAGATCGCGGATGCTGGTGGTCTTGCCCACGTCCACCAGGTCCTTGCACGCCGACGCCACCAGCATCGTCTGCATGTATTTGCGTGCCTGGGCGACATTGAAGAGGGCGCGGCTCTGGGTCTCGTCCCCGAGCTCGATGATGGACTTCTTGGGGTCGAACTTGACGTTCGCCAGAGTGCGCAGCGGGATCTCCACGTTCGGGTTCTTGCCGGCGTGGATCTGCCGCACCGCCTCCTCGCCGAGCTGCACCAGCTTCTGGGCCACCCCGGCGGCGCCGTCGCGCTTCTTCGTCGTTTTCCGCCGCGCGCTCATCCGTTCTCCTCCAGTCCGAGCCGCAGTTGCGCTTGCTCGTCGTCGTCGTCCCTCGGTTCCGCCGGGCTCTCCACCCGCACCCGCCGCGACGGGGCGACGTACGCTGTCGCCGCCTCGCCGGCGTCGCCGGTGTGCTGGCGGGCGAGCTCGAGGAGCTTGGCCTGCAGCTTTTTGCGGTCCGTCTGGGTGAGCTTGCCGAGAGACTCCACCAGCTCACCGATGTACATCTCGAAGATGCTGCGGCGCCGCTCCTCGCGGCGCGCGTGCTCGCGCCGGCGGAGGTAGGTGCCGAGCTTGCGGCCGCACTCCAGGAGCGCCAGGCGGATCTCCTTCACGATCTCCGGGTAATGGGCCACCGCTTCCTTCGACTCGCTGGTGAACGGCACCCACACCGAAGCCAGGTGCACGAGGAGCACCATCGGGCCCTGGGGCAGCGACGCCTTGGGCTGCGACAGGCCGTACTGCCGCCAGTTCGTTTCCACCGCGGCGCGGAAGATGGCGCACGACGATTGCTGATACTGGAGCGGGGCGCGGTTGGCGAGACGGAGCAAGGTGATCGGCCCCTGCTGCGCGTCCTCCGCCCGTGCCGTCGCCAGCGGTTCGCTGTCGTCGTCGCTCACCTGGCGGAGATCGCCGCCGTAGGCGAGCCCCGCCTCGACGATGAACGGGTTGCCGCGGTAGACCGCCGGCGGGCGGGTGGAGGAGCAGGTGAACTCGGCGCGGATCTCCCGCTCCAGGCCGCGCTGGATCAAGGCTTCGCCGATGGGCACGACACTGGTCGCAGGCGGCGCCAGGATCTTCACCTTGGGGATGGAGCGGTGCAGCAGCTCCACCTCGCCGGGCTTGAGCTCGTGCGGGCGGCGGTTGGGGGCGAGGCCGGCGAGCCCGAGGATCTCGCTCGCCACCTTGGGGGAGACACGGGAGAACTCGCTCTGCAGCGCCGCCGACAGGGTGCGCGCCTTGGTGTCCTTCAGGAGCTGCTGCAGGACTCCCAGCTCGACGCCGTAAGGATGGGGCTGGATCTCTTGCGGCTCCGGCGGCAGCTCGGCGCTCAGGCGCTCGAAATGCACCTCGGGCCGGTCGCGCGGCGGGGAGTAGAAGATCTCGGCGTGCGGATTGGCGAGGGCCACCTGCTCCAGATACTCGTCCACCGAGCGCCTGCCGCCCTTGTAGCTCCCCTGCAGCTCGATTTCGAGACGCGTGCCGTGGTCGGGCTCCCATTCCAGGGTGTCGTCCTTGACCACGACGGGAGCGTTCTTGGTGGTGTCGATGACGATCTCGAAGTGGTGCGCCGGCTTTCCCTTCCCGGTCTTCGAGGTGATCACCACCGGTTTCCCCGTGGTCAGCTGTCCGTACATGCCCGCCGCGGAGATGCCGATGCCCTGCTGGCCGCGGGACATCTTCAGGCGATGGAACTTGGAGCCGTAGAGCAGCTTGCCGAAGATCTTGGGGACCTGGGCCTTGACGATTCCGGGGCCGTTGTCCTGCACCATGACGCGGTAGCGATCCTCGCTGATCTCGACCAGCTGCACCCGCACCGTCGGCAGGATCCCGGCCTCTTCGGCGGCGTCCAGGCTGTTGTCCACCGCTTCCTTCACCGTGGTGAGGAGCCCCCGCGCCGGACTGTCGAAGCCAAGGAGATGGCGGTTCTTGGTGAAGAACTCGCTCACCGAGATCTCGCGCTGCCGCGAGGCCAAGGTCTCCGCCGAGGCGCGTCTGCCTGCCGCCTGGCTCTTTGCCGTGCGCGCCTCGCGCCGGTTGCGCGGCTTGGCGGTCGAGGCCTGGGCGCCGGAGGATTCCGGCTTTTCACGACTCGAGCTCACCCGCGCCGGTTTCTCCGTCGCGGGCATCGCCGGTTCCTCCCGCCGGCTCTTCCTTGGCACCGCCTTCGCCGTCGCTCCTTCTGGCCGTTTCTTCGGCCGCACCGCCCTTGCCGCCGCTTCCCGCCGCTTTTTCTTCGCCATGGGCTTCGCCGCTGCTCCTTCGGGCCGCTTCTTCTCCCGCACCGGTTTCTCCCGTCCCGCTTTTCCTGACCCAGGCTTCTTGGGCGTCGTGCTCGCCGCCCCTCGCTCCGGCGCGGCAGGTTGGACGCGCCGGGCGCTCTCCTCCCCGGCCTCCGTCCCAAAGACCACCGGGGCGCCGGTGGATTTCTTGATGCGAACCGTCACCGGCGCTGATCCTCCCGTGGACAGCGTGCATCCTTCCCGTTGCCAGCGAAGGCAAAGTCTCCCTACATTACGACATGCCCTCGCCGCGGCGGCAAGTGGAGTCGCCACGGGTCGCACGGGGCCTGGAGAATCGCATGCACCGCGCCATCGTGCTCGCATGGCTCGCCGTCTCGCTCCCGGCTCTGGGGTGCGCCAACAGCACGCCGCCCTCGGCGCACGCCGAGGCGCTTCTGGTGCGGCTCCTGCAGCGCAACCAGGTCGCGGTGGTGAGCCTGCCCGAGACGCTGCTCGCCGCACGCCAGACTGCGTGGCGGACGCTCCCGGTTGGTGAGCGCGTCGCCCGCTGGGCCGAGCTCTTCCTGGAGCGCGGCCAGACCACCTATGTCTTCGGTCTCAAGCCCGGCGGCTACGTCGCCGACAGCCTCCTGGTCCAGGATTTCAAGCAGGACTGTGTGCTCTTTTGCTACCGCTGCGCCGAGCTGGCGCAGAGCGACACGCCGCGGGACGCAGTGCTCTGGGCGCTCCGCACGCGCTTCGCCGGGGCCCCGCCGGAGTCCGTCGTCTCCCCGAGCGGCGGCGTCGACTACCAGAACCCGTCGCACCTGGACGATTCCCTGGACATGGTGCGCTCGGGCCACTGGGGACACGACGTCACCGAAGAGGTGGGCGTCGCGGTGCGCGACAAGGCGGGAACGACGCGCTACCCTCCAGGTTCGTTCAGCTACATCCCGAGCGGGCAGCTACGGCTGGAGCGCCTGGAGGACGGTGACTTCCTCTACTTCGTCGCCGACGAGAACCAGCCCCGTGGCCGCAAGCTGCGGCAGGAGGCGGGCACGCCCATCGGGCACCAAGGCATCGTCCGCCGCCGCGGCGATACGGTGTACGTCATCCACGCCGCCATCTCCGCTCTGCCCGGAGAGTACGAAGGCAACCGTGTGGTCCGCGTGCCCTTGACCACCTACCTGCGCCGCATCGAGAGCTGGAAGGGCGTCATCGTCACCCGACTCGGCAGCCCTGCGGCAGCGCCGCGCTGAGCCGTCCCGCGCTCGGAGCGCCCTGGCGGGATCGGCCACGGGAACCTCTCTGGAGGTCATTCTCTGCCTTTTTTGTTTTGACACCGCCTGGCGGCGCGCCTACAGTTCCGGCGGTTCGCAAGTTCACCCACTCACCATCGGAGGTATTCCCTCTATGGCAGCGAAGCCCGCGAAGAAAGCCGCAGCCAAGGGCGGCAGCGAGCTCATCATTTCCAAGAGCCGCACCAAAGCCGCGGCGAAGAAGTGCAACGTGTCGCGCGAGTTCTACGGAGCCCTCGACAAGAAGGTCCGCGGCATGATCGCCGAGGCCGAGTCCCGGGCGATGGCGAACAAGCGCAAGACGCTCAAGCCGGGCGACCTCTGAGAGCCGCCCCCCCTTGGAGCCGATCTTCCGATGCAGGGCCGAGTCGACTCGGCCCTGCGCGCTTTCCGCCCCTCAGGTGCGCACCCGGGCCCGGTAGGTGAGGACGGTCTTGCCGCCTGCGGGCACGGCGAGGGTGAACACCGCGGTGGTCGCGTCCTTCTTCACGTGGGGCTGGGAGCTCTCCAGGATCTTCCAGTCGCCGCTGAGCGACTCCTCGACGTCGACGCTCACCGCCTCCTCCTTGTGGTTGCGGAGTTCCACCTCGTAGGCCATCTCGACCGTGTGCTCGTCCACCCGGTTGAAGTCCTTCTGCGTCCGCTTGCTCACCACGTCGAAGGCGCGACCCACCGAGAAGCGCAGCGTCTCGTCCTGGGGAGTGTGCTGTACCTGATTCTCGCCGAGGAACTGCGCTGCCCCCTCCTTGTCGCGCTTGTAGACCCGGACGATCCCCTGTGGGATCGGCTGGCCGAGACCGTTGTCCTTGGAGTTCTTGAACTGCAGCGTCACCTCCACCGGCTCGGCGTCGCCGGAGCGATAGCCCGGGGAGAGGAGCACGTAGGGCATGCTGCGCAGCGTGTAGCTTTTGCTCACCGTGACACCGTCGGCGTCGAAGAAAAGGATCTGCTTTTGTTGCCGATCCATGACGTCGGTGCGCCGCTCCAGGGTGTAGAGGTGGTATTCGAAGAAGGATTCCTGGGCGAACTGCGGCGCCGCGGGTCGCGCTGCTTCCGCAGTGAACATGACTTCCTTCTGCAACGCCGGCGTCACCCGGTTCACGTCGCCGGCGACGAGCTGGAGCCGGGCGTTGCGGAAGCTGCCGCCGCTCGTGTTGTCCAGCGTCACCCAGCCGGTGAGGCCGGCCTTGGTCTCGCTGGGCTCGAGCAGGAGCACGTAGTCGGCGCGCCAGGAGAAGCCGCGGGAGAGGTAGGTGACCTCCACCTCCCGTTCGCCGCTCGTCTTGCCGTCCAGCGTCCACACCAGCGTCGGGGTGGCGATCAGCTGCTCCGGGATGGCGTCGAGGACGACCTCACCGGGCAGCTCGAAGACGATCTTGCCGTCCAGGTCGTAGACATAACCTTCGTTGGCGGCGAGCAGCTTCGCCCGGCCATAGGTGCCTTCCTTGGTGCGGTAGCCGAGTTCGCGGCCGACGTACTTCTCCATGAGCTTGGCCCGCGAGATGAGGTCGTACTCGTAGTTCTGCTCCACGAGATGCAGCGCCCCGGTGCCGACGGGCTGCAGGTGCACCGCCGAAGGTTCGATGCCCGAGGTGACGTCCTCGTAGCGCAGGCGGAAGACACCGCTTTGCGTCGGGATCTTGCGCCGTTCCCGCACCAGGCTCAGATCGTGGTTGTAGATGGTGAGGCCCACGTCCTGGCGCCCGCTGGCGGCGCTCACGAGATCCGCCGCCGGCGCGGCTCTGCCGCCGGCGAGCAGCAAGAGCCCGCTCAGAACTCCTGCCCATCCTTCGGGCCGTCTCGATCGCTTCATGCTTCTCCTCCTGCCAAGGTGGCCGAGCGGTTGGCCCGGCCGGGGTGTCGCCGCGCGACATTACTACCGGGCACGAGGGGGGGAATTCCAGTGTCGCGCGACGCCGCCTCCGCGGCGGGATCGCCGTCCTTGAGAGGCCCCGCCCCCGTTGCTACGGTCCTCGGATGCTCGATTCCCTGCTGCGGGAGCTCAGCGCCGACGACTGGTTCCAGTCCGCGGTGGCCGCGAGCCGGGTGCGGGAGCGCCGGCCGGCTGCGGCCGCCACCCTCGCGCTCCGACCCGACCTCCGGGCGGCGCTCGAGCGCCTCGGCATCGGTCCGCTCTACACCCATCAAGCCGAAGCCCTGCGCCTCGCTCGTGCGGGCGCCCACGTGGTGGTGTCGACGCCGACCGCGAGCGGCAAGACGCTCTGTTTCAATCTCCCGGTCCTGGAGACGGTGCTCGAGGCCCGCGCTGCTGGCCGTGCGGCGCACGCTCTCTATCTGTTCCCGCTCAAGGCGCTGGAGCACGATCAGCTCAAGAGCCTGCACCGGCTGCGGGACGCCCTGGGCCTGGAGGAAGCTTTCCGCGCCGCCATCCTCGACGGCGACAGCCGCGACGCCGAGCGAAGGCGGCTGCAGGAGCAACCACCGCACCTCCTGCTCACCAACCCGGACATGCTGCACGCTTCGTTGCTGCCCGGGCACGAGCGCTGGTCGCGCTTCTTCGCCGGCCTGCGCTGGATCGTCCTCGACGAGCTGCACACCTATCGCGGCGTCTTCGGTTCCCACGTGCTGCAGATCCTGCGCCGGTTGCGACGGCTCGCCGCCCATTACGGCGCCGCACCGCAGGTGCTGGCGGCATCGGCCACCATCCGCAATCCCGGCCAGCTCGCCGAGCAGCTGTTCGGTCTCCCCTTCGTCACCGTGAGCGAGAGCGGCGCTCCGGCGGGGCCGCGCTCCCTCTTCCTTCTCGACCCCCAGGCGCATGCCCTCGACTTCGCCACCACCTTGTTCGGTCGCTGCGTCGGCGCCGGCGTGAAGACCATCGTCTTCTGCAAGTCGCGCCGCGCCACGGAGCTCCTCTACACCTGGGCGCTGCAGCGCTTCCCGGCGCTGCGCGGGCGGACGAGCGCTTATCGCTCCGGCTACCTGGCGGAGGAAAGGCGGGAGATCGAGGCGGCGCTCTTCGGCGGCAGCTTGCAGGGCGTCGTTTCCACCAGCGCCCTCGAGCTCGGCATCGACGTCGGCGGCATGGATGCGTGCATCCTCGTCGGCTATCCCGGCAGCATCATGTCCACCTGGCAGCGCGGCGGCCGCGCCGGCCGCGGCGACGGCCCGGCGGCGCTGTTTCTGGTGGCCGGGCGCGATGCGCTGGACCAGTACTATGTGGCGGCGCCGCAGACTTTCTTCGCCGCCACGCCGGAGCCGGCGGTGGTGGACGCCACCAACCCAGGTATCCGGGCCGCGCACCTGCTCTGTGCCGGCGCCGAGCAACCGCTGCGCCACGACGAACCCGCCTTCGCCGACCTCGAGTGGCCGCAGGCGCGGGCGGCGCTGCTGCGGCAGGGGGCGCTGCTGCAGAGCGTGGACGGCGAGTTCTGGCTACCCTTACAGGCGCGGCCGCACCGCTTGGTGGATCTGCGGCAGTGCGGCGAGACCTACACCATCCATCGCGCCGAGTCACCGCGCCGCGTTCTCGGCACCATCGGCGGCGCCCGTGTGTTCCACGAGTGTCATGAAGGCGCCATCTACATGCATCGCGGCGCCCACCTGCAGGTGACGGATCTCGACCTCGAGCGACAGCGAGTCCACGTCGTTCCTGCCGACGGCAGCAGCATGACGCAGGCGCGCAGCGCCAAGCACACCGAGATCCTGGAAGTCTGGGCCAGTCGCCACGCCGGGGCCACGGCGGTGCACTTCGGCCGGCTCCGCATCACCCAGCGCATCACCGGCTACGAGAAACGCTCGACCTACGATCAGAAGCTCCTCGGCAGCTTCGAACTGGATCTGCCGCCCACGATCTACGAGACCGAGGGCTGGTGGCTGGAGCTGGATCCGAACCTCGTTCCGGCTCTCGCTGCCGCCTCGCACCACCGCATGGGCAGCCTGCACGCCATCGAACACGCCTGCATCGCCCTGTCACCGCTCTTCCTCCTCTGCGAGGCCGCCGATCTCGGCGGCATCACCTTCACCGAGCATCCCCAGGTGCCAGCCGGCGCCATCTTCGTCTACGACACCTTTCCCGGCGGCATCGGCCTCACCGCCCGTACCTTCGAGCTCGCCGGCGAACTGCTGCAGGCGGTCTTGCAGCGGCTCGAGCGTTGTGACTGCTCCGCCGGCTGCCCGGGGTGCGTGCACTCGCCCCGTTGCGGCGCGGGCAACTATCCGCTGGACAAGCGCGGGGCGCAGGCGGCGCTGCGTTGGCTCCTCGGGCACGAGCCTTTGCCGCGTCCACTGCGCCCGCCGGAATTGCCAACCGGACTGCAGCCGGAGACGTCGCCCGGAGTATCACGGGCGGCGACGACGTCCGGCGGTCCCGCCGCGTGGACGCCCGAGCCGCCGCGGGCCCTGCTGCTCCGGCGCGAGCCGCGCTTGAGCTACCTGGATCTGGAAACGCGCTACGCCGCCGCCGAGGTGGGCGGCTGGCGCCACATCGAACGCATGCGTCTGGCGCTGGCGGTGGTCTACGACGAGAAGCGGGACCGCTTCACCACCTACCACGAGCCGGAAGTGTCCGCCCTCGTCGAGGCGCTCTTTGCCGCCGATCTCGTGGTGGGATTCAACGTTCTGCGCTTCGACTATGCCGTGCTCGCCCCGTACACCCGCCGGCTCCTCTCGCGCCTCCCCACCTTCGACATGCTGCGGGGTTTGCGGGAGCGCCTCGGCTTCCGCGTCTCCCTCGACAACTTGGCGCGCTCGACCTTGGGGACGCCCAAATCCGCCGACGGGCTGCAATCCATCGCCTGGGTGCGGCAGGGAAGACTCGATCTCGTGGAGGAGTACTGCCGGCGCGACGTCGAGCTCACCCGCGACCTCTTCCGTCACGCTCTCGCCACCGGGTCGCTCTGCTTCGAACGCCGGGGCGTACGCTTCCGCACCCCGCCGCTGGACTGGGAGCTGCGACGTCTGGGCGACGAAGCCCAGCGCGCCTGTGCCGCCCGCTGGCGGAGCGCCACGAGCCGGCTCGGGCAAGCGCCGCGCTCTGCCGCCGCCTGGTGACCCCCCGCGCTTCCGTTGTTCGGCTATGATGCCGGGCGGTTTCGGCCCTACCGTGTTCGCCGTGCGGTCCGGCCTGACGAGTCCCGGCGCCAGAGCCGGGGCCCCGAACGCGAGTGGAGCATGAGGAAACGCGAGGTGTGGATCGGCGTCGGCTTGGTGGCGCTGGCGATCGGTCTGCGGCTCGTCGGCCTCGACTGGGGTTTGCCGGAAGTCTACGAGGAAGCCTATCCCTTCAAGAAAGCCTGGCCCATGTGGGGCTGGGGCCACGAGCCCCTCGACCTGAACCCGCATTTCTTCAACTACCCGTCCCTCTTCTTCTACGTGCAATGGCTCGGTCAGGGGCTGCTCTTCCTCCTCCTCCGCTTGTTCGGCGTGGTGCACTCGGTCCTCGATTACCGCGCCCTCTACGAGCTCGACAAGACCCCCTTCTATCTCATGGGGCGAACACTCACCGTGCTCTTCGCCGCCGGCACTGTTTGGGTGACCTGGTCTCTCGGCCGGCGCCTGCGCGGGCCGTGGACCGGGGCGCTGGCGGCGTTCCTCCTGGCGGTGAACGCCTTCCACGTCTCCAAGTCGCAGGTGATCGAAGTCGACGTACCCCTCACGTTCTTCGTGATGCTGACTCTCGGCTTCGCGCTGCGCCTCCTGAAAGAGCCGAGGCGGCGCTACTACATTCTTGCCGGCGTCTCAGGCGGCCTGGCGGCGGCGACGAAGTACTCCGGTCTGTTCCTGGTCCTCCCCATCCTCGCCGCCCATGTCCTGGCGTGGCGCCGGGCGGCGCAGGCGCGCGGCGAGGCCCGCGGCCGGCGGCCCCGGCAAGCGGGGTTGCGCTCGGAAGGGCCCGGGCTCCGGCGCGAACCGCTCCTCGCTTTCGTCCTCTTCGGCCTCGCCTTCCTCGCAGCCTCGCCGTACGTCCTCCTCGACTTCCCCAACTTCTGGATCGGCTTCAACTACGAGAGGCTGCACCTGGAGCTCGGTCACTTCGGTCTGGATGCTTCGCCGGCGTTCCCCTACTACGTGCACGCCCTCGCCGCCAACCTGCTGGGCTGGCCGCTCGCGCTCCTCTCCCTCGCGGCGCTCGTGCTCTACCTGGTCGTCCGGCGTTGCGGCTGGGCTCTCGTGCTCGGCATCTTTCCTCTGGTGTACGTCGCCGCCATCAGCTCCTTCTCCATGAAAGCGGAGCGCTACGTCCTGCCGCTCGTCCCCATCGCCTGCCTCCTCGCCGCTGCCTTGGTGGAGGAGATGCTCGCCCGAGTGCAGGCGCTGCGTCCGCGTCTCGCCCTGCCGGCCGGCGTCGCCGCGGCGCTGGTGCTCGCGGCACCCGCCTTCGTGGGCTATGCCCATGGCCTGTCGCGGTTGCGCGACGACACCCGGACGCTGGCGCGTCAGTGGTTGGAGGCGAACGTGCCCGGCGGCGCCTACCTCGTCTGCGAATCCTACGGGCCGGAACCCCTGACCGCCGTGGACGTGGCCAACTTCAGCGAGGACCTGCGAGAGCGTGTCCTGAAACAGATCGAAGCCAAGAAGACGAAGATCTATGCCATTTATCCCCTCCCCATGCTGCAGGTGGGCTCCCAGTACGTCACCCCTTTCTATGCCCTGTACCGTTACGAGGGCCTCGCGGATTACATCGTCACCAGCAGCTCGGTGAGCTCGCGCTACCGCAAGGACCCGGCGCTTTTCGCGCCCATGCTCTCTTTCTATGATTCCCTCGCCGCGCGCTGGACTCTGGCGAAGGAGTTCGGCCCGGCGGAGGGCACCGGGCCCAGGCTCAGCATCTACAAGAACCCGCGCTTCGCTGTCGTCTTCGCCCGCCGCGGCCACATCCCTTCGCCCGCGGCGCTGCCGCCGCTTCCCGAGCCGGTGCCCCGCGTCGTCGGACCTTGTTACCAGCGTGAGGGCGTGAACCTGGAGACCTTCGGTTACTTCGAGGAAGCGGCCCAGGCCTTCCTCATGGCCTCCGACTATGCCGAAGCAAGGCCGAACTTCCGCATTGCCGTCATCACCAGCGCGCTGCGCTGCTACCTCCGTGCCGGCCGCAGCGCCCAAGTCTTCTCCGTCCTCGATCTGGCAGAGCGCGGTGCCAAGACGTCGGAGGAGCGCGAGTATTGGCGGGAGCTACGCCGGCAAGTGCAGTCGGCGGCGGAGGCGCCCAAGCCATGAGCCTGCCGGGACGGGACACTGGCGACGGCGTGCTCCTGCTGGTGGAGAATCACTCGGTCCCGGCGGATCGCCGCGTCTGGGCCGAAGCGCGCAGTCTCGCCCGCGCCGGCTACCGCGTCTCCGTCATCTGCCCGCGCGGCCGCGCCACCGACCGCGAAGCTCGGGCCAGCCTGGACGGCATCGAGATCTACCGCTTCTCCATGCCCTTCGCTGGCCAGAGCCGGCTGCATTTCCTGCTCGAGTACAGCTGGGGGCTGCTCGTTTGCGCCGGTCTCGTGCTGCGGGTGTGGCGCGAGCGCGGCTTGGCGGTCCTCCACGTGGGCAATCCCCCGGATCTCTTCTTCCCCCTGGCCTGGCTGCTGCGGCCGTGGCGCAAGCGTTTCATCTTCGACCAGCACGATCTCTGCCCAGAGACTTATCTCTCCAAGTTCACCACGGCGCGCCGGGGCTTCACGCACCGGCTGTTGCTGTGGATGGAACGATGGAGCTACGCGGCGGCGAACGCCGTCATCGTCACCAACGAGTCGTACCGCGAGGTGGCGCGCCGGCGCGGCGGCGTCGCCGAGGATCGGCTCTTCGTGGTGCGCAACAGCCCGGACCGCCAGATCTTCCGGCCCCGCCCGCCGGTGCCGGAGCTCCGACGGGGCCACCGCCATCTGGTGGCCTATGTCGGCGTCATGGCGCGGCAGGATGGGGTGGACTTGCTGCTCCGAGCGGCCCACCATGTGGTGCACGAGCTGGGGCGGAACGACGTGCTCTTCGTCCTCGTCGGCACCGGCGACGCCTGGGAGGAATTGCAACGGCTGCACGCCGAGCTCGAGCTCGAGCCGCACGTGCTCATGACCGGGCGCATCCCCGACGAGCCCATGCTCGACGTGTTGGCAACGGCGGACGTCTGCGCCTCCCCCGACCCGTGCAACCCGCTGAACGATGTTTCCACCATGACCAAGGTGATGGAATTCATGGCCATGGGGAAGCCGCTGGTCTCTTTCGCGCTGCGGGAAGCGCGCGTCTCCGCCGGCGACGCCGCGGTGTACGTGCCCGGCGACGACGTCCGCGCCTTCGGTCGCGCCGTGGTGGAACTGCTCGACGATCCGGAGCGCCGGGCGCGCATGGGCGAGGCCGGGTTGCGCCGCATCCGCGACGAGATCGGTTGGGAGCGCTCGGAAGAGCAGCTCCTCGCCGCCTACCGCCGCGTCCTCGGGGCGTGATCACACCCGGGGACGCCGTCAGCCGCTGGAACACCGGCGAGGGTGAAGACGAGGGCGCGGAGATCCGGGGGCAGCGGCGCGGTGAATCGGAGCGGCGTCCCGTGCCGCGGCTGGGTGAACTCGAGCCGCGCTGCATGCAGCGCCGGGCGCCCGAGCCCCAGCGGCTCTCGCGCCGCCTTCTCTCCTGCCGGCGCGGCGCGAGACACCCCGCCGCCATCCGGCACGCCGCCATAGAGTGGATCCCCCCAGAGCGGCATCCCCTGCGCTTGCAAGTGCACGCGGATTTGGTGCGTCCGTCCGGTGTCGAGCTCGAGCCGCAGGAGGGAGCTCTCTCCCAGGCGGCGCAACAGTCGATAGCGCGTCCGGGCAGCGCGGGGACGGAAGTCGCGCCGCGGGTCACTGTAGCCGCTCGCCGACACGGGCGGGACCACCGCACGCCGGAGCGCCGCGGCAGCGGCTTCGGGAAGCAGGGCTTGCATTCGCGTCGGCCGGCGCGGATCGCGGCGGATGGGCAGATCGATCCGTCCCGCCACTTCCCTGGGCACACCGTGGACCACGGCGAGATACAGCCGCCGCATGCGCCGTGCTTCCACTTGCGCCGCCAACTGCCGGCGCGACGCCAGCGTCTTGGCCACCACCACCAGGCCGGAGGTGGCGCGGTCGAGACGGTGCACGATGCCGAGCTCCGCCGCCGGCTCGCCCCGGCTCTGCAACCGATGGAAGAGGCCGTTGAGCAAGGTGTGGCGGAACTCGCCGCCCACCGGGTGCATCAGCATCCCCGCCGGCTTGTCCACCACCACCAAGTCCTCGTCCTCGTAGACGAGGTGGAACTCCGCCGCCACCGAGGCCGCCTCGAGGCCGCGCTGCAGGAGCGCGGGCAGGGTCACGATCTCGCCGCCATGGAGGCGGTGGTTGGCTCGCACCACGCGCCCGTCCACGAGCACGTCGCCGCGGGCGATGTGGCGCTGGATGCGGCTACGCGACACCTGCGCTAGCCGGCCGGTGAGGTAACGGTCGAGACGCTGGCTGGCGCGCAGGCGGACGGTGAGACGTTCCGGTTGCATTCCGCGGCACTCCCGGAGATCGGTGCCGCTCGAGAGTCTAGTCTTCGCGGCGGAAGACGGCGAGGACGTCCTCGGGCGTGGACGCCTGCCGCAGGCCTTCCTTGAAATCTTCGCTCTGCAGCAGGCGCGAGACCCGGGCCAAGAGTTTGACGTAGACGTTGCTGGCGCTCTTCGGACCGACGGCCATGAACACCAGATCCACCGGGCTGCCGTCGAGGGCGTGGAAATCCACCGGCGTTTGGGTGCGGGCAAAGACGAGGGCCAGGGAGGGGATGTCGTTGGAGAGAGCGTGGGGGAGAGCGATGCCGCCGCCGATACCTGTGCTCATGACGTGTTCGCGTTTGAGCAGCTCGCGCATGATCACTTGGGCTTCGGCGACGCGGCCACCCTGGACGAGCAGATCCACCATCTGCGCCAGCAGCTGCTCTTTGTCCGCGGCCTCCAGACCGAGGGCGACGAGCTCGGTTGCCGCATAATCGACGATGTGCACTGCCCGCCTCCGCTCTCCCCACAGACCGGACGCTGCGGCTCGGAGCAAAACCCAGACAAGCTAACCGCATCGTCTTGCACTGTCAACGGGTCTGGAAGTCGTGCACGTCCGGCGCTGGAACGTTTTCTGCACCGGCCGTTACACCCGGCGCGCGTCGTCCGGAGGGGAGGCGGTCGCGTTTGGCGACCTTCATTCTCGACACCAACGTCCTGCTGCACGACGCTCGGGCCCTCTACGCCTTCAGCAACGCCACCGTCGTCATTCCTCTCGATGTCCTGGAAGAGCTCGATCTCTTCAAGAAGAACGTCGACGAAATGGGGCGCAACGCCCGCGAGGTGATCCGCGAGCTCGATCGCCTGCGCCAGGGCGGCTCGCTCCCCGACGGCGTGCCGGTGAACGGCGGCATGTTGCGCGTGCTGGTGGACTACCTGCCCGAGCGCATTCCCCAGGGTATGGACCTGAGCGTCGCCGACAATCGCATCCTCCTCTGCGCCAAGTATCTCGAGGAGCGGGGCGAGCAGGACGTCGTCGTCGTCTCCAAGGACATCAATGCGCGGGTCAAGGGCGACGCCCTGGGCCTCACCATCCAGGACTTCGAGGCGCAGAAGATCAAGATCGACGAGCTCTACAAGGGCTGGACCGAAGTGGTGGTCACGAGCGCCGCGCTCGACACCTTCTACGCCCAGGGTTACCTCGAACCCCAAGGCCCCGCCCTGATCAACCAATGCTTCATCCTGCGCGACGGCGCCAACCCGCAGAAGAGCGCCATCGCCATTTGCACCAACGGCCGCCTCGAACCCTTGCGCTGCGGCGACGCCAAACCCTGGGGCATTCGGCCGCTCAACGTGCAGCAGAAGTTCGCCCTCGAGCTGCTCCTCGCCGAGCGCTTGCAGCTCGTCACCCTGGTGGGCGGCGCCGGCACCGGCAAGACCTTGCTCGCTCTGGCGGCGGGACTGCAGAAGGTGGTGGAGGAGCGCGCTTACGGCAAGGTGTTCGTCTCCCGGCCGATCATGCCGCTCGGGCGCGACATCGGTTACCTGCCGGGCAGCAAGGACGAGAAGCTGGAGAGCTGGATGCAACCCATCTACGACAACCTCAAGCTGCTCACCGGCTCGTTCTACGACGACGAGAGCAAGCTCAGCTATCTCTTCGACAGCAAGAACCTCGAGCTCGAGGCGGTCACCTACATCCGCGGCCGCTCGCTGCCGCGGCAGTTCATCATCATCGACGAAGCTCAGAACCTCACGCCCCACGAGACCAAGACCATCATCAGCCGTGCCGGGGCACAGACCAAGGTGATCCTGACCGGCGACCCCTTCCAGATCGACAACCCCTATCTGGACGCGTCAAGCAACGGCCTCACCTACGTGGTGGACCGCTTCAAGGGCCAGGAGATCTTCGGCCACGTGCTGCTCACCCGCAGCGAACGCAGCCCGCTCGCCGCCCTTGCCGTCGAGCTCCTCTAGCCGGCACTTCCTGCAATCGGCGCAAGGCTTGCTGGATCGCTGGGGGCGGTGTACCCTGGGAGCAGGTGGCCTCCTTCGAGCCGCCGCTTCCTTTCGAGCTCCAGGCGGTTTTTATGCGGCTCCCGCACCACAAGCTGGTGTACACGATCCAGCGCAAGCCTCCTCCCTGGGCAGCGACCGGCGCCTGACGCCCGCTTCCGCCTCGAACTTCCTTTCCGAGTCTCCGACTCGCGGCATCGAATCAGGTCGATTCCGCCGCTTCGGCGCGCGGAGTCCAGCGAGGAGAAATGGTCATGTCGGTCACCCTGCATCGCATCGCGCCGGAGAACGTGCACGAGACCCTGCGCCGTTCCATCCTGGCCGATGGTTTCGAGATCGTTCTGGATCTGGACAAGAGCCAGGGCGTGCGGCTCTACGACGCCAAGAGCCGCCGCTTCTTCTTGGACATGTTCTCGTGCTTCGCCTCGGCGCCCCTGGGTTTCAACCACCCGCGCCTGGTGGAGCCCGAGTTCGTCGCCCGGCTCGGGCGCATCGCCGTCGGTAAGCCCTCGAACTCCGATCTCTACACCGTGGAGCTGGCGGAGTTCGTCGACACCTTTGCGCGTCTGGCGGCGCCGTCCACCCTGCCCCATCTCTTCTTCGTCGAAGGCGGCACGCTGGGGGTGGAGAACGCCCTCAAGACCGCCATGGACTGGAAGGTGCGGCTGAATCTGGCGGCCGGCCGGGGCGAGCGCGGGCACCAAGTCCTGCACTTCCGCGACTGCTTCCACGGCCGCAGCGGCTACACCTTGTCGCTGACCAACACGGCGCCGGTGAAGACGCTGTACTTCACCAAGTTCGACTGGCCGCGGATCACCAACCCGAAGCTGCGCTTCCCGGTGACTCCGGCGGAGGAAGAGCGCGTCGCCGCCGCCGAAGCGGGCGCGGTCCGGGAGATCGAAGCGGCCTTCGCGGCGCACCCGCACGACATCTGCGCCATCATCCTCGAACCGATCCAGGGTGAAGGCGGCGACAATCACTTCCGCCCCGAGTTCTTCCGTGCGCTCCGCCGGCTGGCGGACGAGCACGAAGCCTTCCTGATCTTCGACGAGGTGCAAGCGGGGATGGGGATCACCGGGCGCATGTGGGCGCACGAGCACTTCGGCGTGCAGCCCGACGCCATCAGCTTCGGCAAGAAGACCCAGGTCTGCGGTACCGCCGTCGGCAGACGGGTGGAGGCGGTGGAGGACAATGTCTTCCGCGTCCCCAGCCGCTTGAACTCCACCTGGGGCGGCAACCTGGTGGACATGGTGCGCTGCCAGCGCATCCTGGAAGTCATGCACGAGGAGCACCTGGTGCAGAACGCGGCACGCCTCGGCGAGGGGCTGCTCGCCGGCCTGCAGCAGGTGGTGGGGCGCCACGGCGACTGGATCGACAACGCCCGCGGCCGGGGCCTGATGTGCGCCTTCGACGTGCGCGACTCGCAGACGCGTAAGCGCCTCCTCGGCGGCTGCGCCGAACGCGGTCTCATGCTCGTCGGTTGCGGCGAGCGCACGGTGCGCTTCCGCCCGGCGCTCACGGTGACGGCGCCGGAGCTGCAGGAAGCCCTGGAGCTCCTGGATCAGGCGGTGACGGCGCTCTAGCCGCGCTGGGAATCCACCGGCACCTCGATCTCGCCGGTTCCGAGCCGCTCGAGATCGAAGGGCAGATTGATGAGCACCGTCGGCGCCAGCAGGAAGGTGGCGCGGTCCCCGAGGCCTTGCGCGACCACGTTCACGCCACCCCGGGGATCGCGCCGTCCGATGCGCAGACCGGCGAGGAGCCCGTTGTCGCCGTAGAGATCGACGCTCCACTGCGGCGGCACCAGCTGCACCAGCGCCGGTTGCTTCTCGGGGAACTCCGTCACCTCCAGCGTCGCCATCTGCTCCAGGAGCGCTTGCACCCGTCCCGGATCGAGGGCGAAGGTGGAATCCACCTTGTCGCTCGCCACCACCTTCCAATCCTGCAGGCCGTGCCGTTGCAGAACGAAGGTGTCCGCCGGCGCCTTGACTTCCAGCCTGGTCACCGCCGCCGGATCGAAGGGCGGGAAGATCCGCCGGTCCCGGGGTTGCTGGACGAGAGACACCATGCTCTCCACCATCTGCCCTTCCACCTCGAAGACCTCGGGCTTGTCGGGCACCACGGCGTAGTAGCCGCCCTCGCTGAAGGCGAAGCCCAGCACCAGGTCGCCGAGGACCTGTCCGTTCCGGCCTTCGAGGACGACGCTCAACTTGCGGTGGCCGAGGCCGAAGCGGAGGGGATCTTCCTTGTCCTCCGCCGCCACGCCGATGCCGCGCAAGCCAGTGAGCTGGAGCAGCAAGCCGCGCAGGCGCACGGGATCGACGCGCCAGGCCACCGGCCCCTCGGTGACCCAGCCCGCGGTCGGATCGCGCCGCACCACGAGATTCCCCGCATTGAGGGTGTTGAAGCGCAGCAGGGCCACGCTGTCCGACGGCACCTCGATCATGCGCTTGTCGCGCCAGCCGAAGGCGCTGGTGAGGGCGCCGCTCAAGAGCGCCGAGGTGGTGAGGAGCACGTCGTCGCCGCCGTCCACCTGGACGTACACCAGGGTCTGCAGGGGATTGATGCGCCCGCAGCGCAGTTCATGGCGGGCCCCCGTCTGGGTCTCGATGCGCACCAGCGCCGCCGGGTGGTCGAGGCCATAGCGGATGAGCTCGCCCTGGCCGAGATTGTCTTCCTGCCGCGCCGCTGCCAGCGTGTCGAGGAAGCTCGCCACCGCCTCGGGCTCGCAGTTGGCCGAGACCGGCTCGACGAGGACCCAGCCCGCTTCGCGTCGCTCCAGGCCGATGCGGCTGTCGCCATAGGCGAACCCCAGGCGCACCACCTCGGCGGGCTGCACGGGCAGGAGCCGCGCCAGCGCGGCGCGCTCCTGCACCGCCTGCCGGTCGCGCCGCTGCTGCCAGAAGACGTAGCCGCCGAGGCCGAGGGCCAGGACGAGAGCCGCCAAGGTGGCGCGGAAGCGCATGGATCCTCCTCCGTCTGCGTCAGCCGCGGGCGCGGCGGTGCAACGTGGCTGCCAACCCCGCCGCGAAGACGACGACAGGGAGCACGATGATGGCGAGGACGTTGAGCAGACGTACCTGCGCCACCGTCATCGCCACGGCGCGCACCTGTCCCTGCTGGTGGCGCACGGCGATCAGGTCCTCGTCCTCGGCGAGCCAGGCGACGGCGTTGAGGAAGAGGTTGCCATTGCCCATGTCGTTGAAGCTCTGGTTGCTGGCGAAATCGGAATCGCCGCAGACGACGAGGCGCGCCTCGGTGCCGCTGGCTCCCCCGGCGCTTTGCAGGTCCTCGCCGCTGCGCAGCGGCTGGCCGGGACGATGCGACACCGCCGGCTCCAGCTCCGGGTGCAAACCGGCCACATCGAGCCGCACCGCCATGGCGACCGACACCGGTCCGGCGAGGTCGCTGGCATCGAAACCCACCTTCGAGCTCAGCAGGTCCGACTCGGCCCAGCTCTCGGGGCTGGTGAAAGCCAAGGAAGCGGTCTCGGCATTGCCGCCGTAGAGCTGCAGGCGCCGCACGGAGCGCACGTTCTGGAAGTAGGTGGGCTGGACGAACTGCTTGGTGATCGGGTGCACGCCGTAGCGGTTGACCAGCGGCGTCTGCGGCCCGCGATTGAGGAGCTGCCCGGTGGGGCTCGGGTCCACCACCCGGTCGTTGCCCACCTGCACGCCCCAGCGCCCCACCCAGCCCTCGAGATTGCTGAGGAAGAGCGGGTCGAAGAGACAGAAGACGCGGCCGCCGCGCTGCAGGTAGCGCTGCACCGCCTCGATCTCCTGATCCAAGAGCCCCGACTTGGCGCCGGGCACCACGAGGACGTCGCAGTCCTCCGGCACCACCCGGGCCTCGGTCAACTGCAGCTTCGCGGTGAGGTAGTTTTCCCGCTGCAGCGCGGTGGCCGCGGCGGAATAGCCCGAGATGCCCTTCTCCACCGGGTCCTTCTCGCCGTGACCGGAGAGGAAGTAGATCTTCTTCTGCCCCGGCCGCGACACCTTGATGAGCGCGTTGGTGATGTCCTCCTCGCCGAAGGTGCGGAGCCTGAGCGCCTTGTCGCCGGCGTCGAAGACCAGGGTTCCCATCTCGTGGACGCCGAAGCGCTCGGCCAGCTCGGGATTCTTGTTCATGTCTTCCAGGCGGATGCGCAAGCCGCGGTTGCGCCGGGAGTACTCGGTGAGCAGGTCGCGCACCGCCTCGCGGGCGTCGCGCTCGTAGTAGACATAGATGTCGATGTCCCGGTGCAGCCCTTGCAGCACGTTCAGCGTCTTCTCCGACAGGGTGTACTCGCCGGTGGAAGAGAGGTCGCGCCTCCAGGAGTGACGGCTCCCGAGGGTGGTGACCAGGAGGAGGATCACTCCCACCAGGAAGGAAAGAACCACGGCGTTCATGCCGTAGCGCGTCGAGCGCTTGCTCAGGTGCCGGGTGAGGTCGCGCCAGGAGAGTACCACCGCCAGCGACCACACCAGGCCGCCACCGGCGAGGAAACCGGTACTCCAGCCGCCGGCGCCACCCCGGGCCAGGGACAGCAGTGCCGCCGCACCGAGAAGGAGCACACCGGCGGCGACGAGGATGAGGAGACGGCGTTGCATCGCAAGCTCCCTAGCGGTACTTCAAGGATTCCAGGGAACGCAGGGTGAGGAAGAGGCCGAAGACGATGAAGCAACCGTAGAAAACCACGTGCTTCGTGTCCAGGACCCCCTTGGCGAAATCCTCGAAGTGCGCCACCAGCGACAGTTCCTGCAACCAGGTGCCCAAGGTGGAGGTGGGATCGCCGAGCAACCCCGCCAGCCACAGCAGGAGCGCCGCCCCCAGCCCGCCGATGCCGGCGACCACCTGGCTACGGGTGAGGGAGGAGATGAACATCCCCACCACCAGGAAGGATTCCCCTTGCAGGAAGACGCCGAGGAAGCCGACGAGCACGCTCGGACCGTGGGGGTTGCCGTAGAAGAAAAGGGTCCCCACCAAGACGAGGGCGAAGAGCAGGAGCATGACGAAGATCGTGCTCGCCGCCAGGAACTTGCCGAGCACGATGGCGCGCTGGCTGAGAGGCGAGGTGAGGAGGAGCTCCATCGTTCCCGCCCGGTGCTCCTCGGCGAAGCTCCCCATGGTGACGAAGGGCAAGACGAAGAGGCTGATCGCCCCGAGGGTGGCGAGGAAGCGGCGCAAGAGGAACTGGTGCACGTCCGCCGGTCCGGCTTCCTGCCCGAGCGAGAGCAGGCGCTCGCGGTAGAAGGTGTCGAAGGCCAGGTAATTGCGCAGCAAGGTCATGAACACCAGACCCACGACGAGGAGGAACACCGCGGTCACCACGTAGGCGATCGGGGAGGTGAAGTAGGTGCGCATCTCGCGCTCGTAGATGGAAGGCAATCCCCTCATGCCCCGCCTCCTTCGGCGCTCACCACGCCCAGGTAGATCTCCTCCAGGCTCGTCTCCTGGGGGCGGAGTTCGAGCAGCTCCCAGCCTTGCTGCACCACGAAGGCGGCGAGGCGGGAGCGCACCGCAGTGCCGCCCTCGCACTGCAGGCGATAGCGCCGGTTGCCGCCGCCGCGCACCGCTTCCAGGCCCTGCACGCCTTGCACCTGGCGGAGCGCCGCCTCCGGGTCCGCTTGCGGCGACTGGAGCTCCAGGAACAACGCCTGCCGCCCGGTTGCGCCGCCGTCCAGCTCGCGCAGCTCTTGGGAGAGCACGATGCGCCCGTGATTGATGATGATCACGCGCTCGCAGGTCATGCTCACCTCGGGAAGGATGTGGGTCGACAGGATGATGGTGTGCTCGCCCGCCAGCGAGCGGATGAGCCGGCGCACTTCCACCACCTGCTTCGGATCGAGGCCGGAAGTGGGCTCGTCGAGGATGAGGACCGGCGGATTGTGCAAGAGCGCCTGGGCCAGACCGGCGCGCTGCCGGTAACCCTTGGAGAGCTTGCCCAGGATGCGGTGCTGCACGTCCCCGAGGCCGCAGCGTTCCAGCGTGTCCTCCAGGCGCGGGCGCTGCTGGCGGCGCGGCACGCCCTTGATGCGAGCGATGAATTCCAAGTATTCCCGCACCCGCATCTCCAGGTAGAGTGGTGGGCTCTCGGGCAAGTAGCCAATGTGGCGTTTCACCGCCTCGGCCTGCTCGAAGACGTCGAAACCCGCCACCTGCGCCGTCCCTGCTGTAGCCGGTTGGAAGCAGGTGAGAATGCGCATCGTCGTGGTCTTGCCGGCGCCGTTGGGTCCGAGGAAGCCGACGCTCTCGCCGCGGCCCACCTCGAAGCTGACGCCGTCGATGGCGCGCTTGCCCGGATAGATCTTGGTCAAATCCTTGGCGACGATCATGCAGGGGTCTCCAAGAGGCCGCAGGGACGCGGGTTTCGGGCACCGGCCATTATAGGGGACGGCGTCGCCGACGCCACAAGCCCGCACCGCTTCACAAGCGGCGGTCTTGGGCATCGGGTATATTGAAACACTGCTCCGGGAGGCCGCATGATTCCCCACGCGACAGCGAGCCTGCACCTGCACGCAGGACGGGAGTTCCGCGAGGCCCAGCGCCGGGTACTCTATCTGCTGCAGGGGCTCGCGGCGCGCGGGCATCGCGTCCTCTTCTGCGGCCCGCGCACCTCGGCGCTCTTCCGCAAGGCCCAGGCCGCCGGCATTCCCTGCGAGGCGCTGACGCTGCGCAGCAGCCACGATTTCCCTTCGGTGGTGCGGCTGGCCCGGTTGGTGCGGGACCAGCATTTCGATCTGGTGCACGCCCACGACGCGCAGAGCCACCACGTGGCGCGGGCGGCGCGGGACCTGAGCGGCGAGCGCTCCCTCACCGCCAATCTCTTCCTCGGCCATCGGGAGCTCGCCGAGCCGGCGGCGACGTTGCTGCCGGCGCACTACGCCGGCCCTGGACTGCACCACATCGCGGTTTCCAAGCCCGTGCGCGACGGCCTGGTGCAGCGCGGCGCCGAGGCGGCGCGCATCGCCATCGTTCCCGACGGGGTGGACTTGCCCGGCCTCCGCCGCGCCCGGAGCAATGGTCACGACCCCTGGGGCCTGCGCGCCCGGGGCCGCCGGGTCGTGGGGACTTGTACCCGCCCGGGGCGGGAGAAGAGCCTGGGGCCCTTGCTCGAAGCCTTCGCGCTCCTCCACCGCCGCCTGCCGGATACGCACCTGCTGGTGGCGGGCGACGGCCCGGGGCGCCCGCAGGTGGAAAAACTCTGCCGCGATCTCGGCCTGGCCGAGGCGGTCACCTTCGCCGGGGTGCTCGAGGATCCGGCGGCGATGTACGCCACGCTGCACGCCTTCGTCGCCCTCACCGACTACGAGAACACCCATACCTGCATGCTCGAAGCGATGGGATCGGGCACACCGGTGGTCGCCGCGGCGGTGCCCGGCGTCCTCGGCCTGGTACGTCACGGGAGCTCCGCCCTGGTGGTGCCGCCGCGAGACGTCCCGGCCCTGGCACAGGCCCTCGGTCTCCTCCTGCTGCAACCGGAACTGGCGCAGCGCCTGGTGCAGGGAGCCAGCAGCGTCGCCGAACAACACTCGGTGGAGCGCATGGTGGAAGCCACCCTCGGCGCTTACCGCGGCCTGGGGCAGATCGACGCCGCGGCGCGGGAGGCGATGCCTCGGGAAGCTCCCCCCCCATGACCGCGTTCGTGAAGATGCACGGCTGCGGCAACGACTTCGTCGTCCTCCGCCATGCCGATCTCGAAGCCTTCCATTTCGACTCCGCCTCCCTGCCCCGCTTCGTGCGCGACGTCTGCGACCGTCACCACGGTCTCGGTGCCGACGGCCTGCTCACTTACGCCACGCTGAGCGGCGAGCGCTTGCGCATGCACTACTGGAACCGCGACGGCTCCCGGGCCGAGATGTGCGGCAACGGCGCGCGCTGCGTCGTGCGCCTGGCCTGGGAGCGCAGCGAGGTCGGCTCGCCGCTCGAGCTCGAAACCGATGCCGGAACCCATGCCGCCGCCATGCTGCCCCGTCCTCCGGCGCCCCCGTGGGTGGAGATCGAGATGGGCGCACCGCGCTGGGACGGGGCGAGCGTTGGCCTCCGCGACGGCAGCAACCTGCTGGACACGCCACTCGACCTCGGCGCTGGGGAGCTCCGGGTCACGGCGCTCGACCTGGGGAACCCGCACGCGGTGGTCTTCGTGCGCGATCGCGCCGCCCTGGCCGCGGTGGAACTGGAAAGCACCGGCCGGGCCCTGGCGGAGCACCCGCTTTTCCGGCGTGGCGCCAACGCCAGCTTCGTCGCCGTCGAGGGCGACGCCCTGCACCTGCGCGTCTTCGAGCGCGGCGTCGGGCCGACCCTCGCTTGCGGCAGCGCCTCGTGCGCCGCCTTCGCCGCCGCCACCCGCCTCGGCCTGCTCACGGCCGGCGCCGGCTCGGTGCATTTGCCCGGCGGCAGCGTCGAGGTGCGCGCCGACGCCGACGGGCGTCTCTGGCTGCGCGGGCCCGCGCTCCGCGTCGCCGCCGGGACACTGGATCCGGAGTGCCTCGGCGTCTGAGCGTCTTCAGCTTCTCTCACCGCGGAGGAATTGGAGCAGCGTCGCCACGTCGTCGCTGCTGCCGATGAAGAGCGGCGTGCGCTGGTGCAGGTCCTGCGGCTCGAGGTCGAGGATGGGCGTGATGCCGTCGGTGGCGGCGCCGCCGGCTTGCTCGGCGACGAAGGCGAGCGGGTTGGCCTCGTAGAGGAGGCGCAGCTTGCCGTGCTGCGCCTTGGCTTCCTTGCTGTCCGCCGGATACATGAAGATGCCGCCGTAGAGCAGGGTGCGGTGGAAGTCCGCCACCAGGGAACCGACGTAGCGGGAGCTGTACGGCGGCCTGCCGTCGGGAGTGCCCTTGATGTGCTCGAGATAACTGCGCACCCCTGACGCCCAGTAGTGGGAGTTGCCCTCGTTGGCGCTGTAGATCTTGCCGCGCTTCGGCAGCTGGATCTCCGGATGGGAGAGCAGGAACTCGCCGACGCTCGGGTCGAGGGTGAAACCGTGCACGCCGTGCCCGGTGGTGTAGACCAGCATGGTGCTCGGGCCGTAGACGATGTAGCCGGCGCACACCATGCTCCGACCTTTCTGCAGCAGGTCCCCGAGGGTGCCGTCTTCCCCCGCGCTGGTCTTGCGGTGGATGCCGAAGATGGTGCCGATGTTGACGTTGGCATCGATGTTGGAGGAGCCATCCAGGGGGTCGAAGAGGAAGACGTACGGCCCCTTGCGGTGATGCTGTGGGATGAGGATCGGATCGGCCATCTCTTCCGAAGCCATGATGCAGAGATGCCCGGTGTGATCCAGCGCCTTGACGATGGTGTCGTTGGCGAAGTCGTCGATCTTCATCACCTGCTCGTCCTGGACGTTGATGCGCCCCGCCTGGCCCAGGATGTCGACGAGACCGGCCTTGTTCACCGCCCGGGAGATGACCTTGGCGGCGATGGTGAGTTCGAGGAGCAGGCTGGTGAACTCCCCTGTCGCTTCCGGATAGCGTTGCTGGCACTCGACGATGAAGCGTGACAGGGTCATGCCCTTGAGAAAGGTCATGGCGGTGCTCCTGGACCTCCGGGTGCGCGGGCGACGAGCGGCCGGCACGGCCGGCAGTATACGACCTCACGGGCGGCGCAAGTGCAGCCCTTTGAGGTACTCCCCTTCGCGGTGCGACAGGCTGATCGGGTGATCGAAGCCGGCGCCGAGCTGCGCCAGCAGTTGCGTCCGGACTCCAGCCTGCGCCGCGGCCTCGAAGACGGCGCCGCGGAATTCCAGCGCGTCCACGTGCTGCGAGCAGGAGAAGGTGAAGAGCTCGCCCTCCGGCGCCAGCAGCTGCAGCGCCACCAGATTGATGTCCTTGTAGCCCCGGCGCGCCGCTTCGGCTTGGAGTTTCTTCTTGGCGAAGGCGGGGGGATCGAGAATGACGAGATCGTAGCGCGCCCCGGCCTGGCGCTTCTCGCGCAGCACCTCGAAGACATCGCCGTGCACGATCTCACCGGCGGCGAAGCCATTGAGCTCCATGTTGCGCCGCAAAAGCTCCACGCTCGCGGCGCCGCTCTCGACGCTGGTGACGTCGCGGGCGCCGCCGGCGGCAGCGGCCACCGAGAAGCCGCCGGTGTAGGCGAAGCAGTGCAGTACCCGGCGGCCGGCGGCGCGCTGGCGCACCCGGGCACGGTTGTCGCGCTGGTCCAGGTAGAAGCCGGTCTTCTGCCCGCTGTCCGGTTGCACCAGGAAGCGCAAACCCTGCTCGCGGATTTCCACCGGAGCGGCGAGCGGCTCGCCGTGGAGCACGCCCTTCCGCGCCGGCAGGTTCTCCTCCCGCCGCGCCGGGATGTCGCTGCGCTCGTAGATCGTGCGCGGCTCGATTTCCGCCGCCAGGATGTCCACCAGCCGGTCGCGCAGCCGGTCGGCGCCGGCGGTGGTGAGCTGCAGCACCAAGACGTCGGCATAGCGATCCACCAGGACGCCAGGGAGGAAGTCGCCTTCGGAGCCGACGAGGCGGCAGCAGTCGGTGTCGGGGGGCAGGCATTGCCGGCGCAGCTCGAGCGCCGAGCGCACCCGGGAACGCAGCAGCGCACTGAGATCCTCGATCTCCTCCCAGGCGAGGAGACGCACGGCGAGGCTGCGCTCCGGGTTGACGTAGCCGATGGCGACGAAGCCACCCTCGGAATCCTCGAGGCGGCAGAGGCTGCCCGCTTCGAGGGGCGGCATGCTTTCGAAGGCGCCGGAGAACACCCAGGGGTGGCCGGCGCGGGCCGGACGTTCGCGACCCGGTTTCAAGCGCAGGACGGGCAGGGTGAGCATGGCGCCGCCGTGGTTCACTCGCCGCGGTAGCGCGGCGGGCGCTTGGCGGCGAAAGCCTCGAGACCCTCGAGCCGATCGCGGCTGGGGAGCAACTGCGCGTACGCCGCCGCCTCGATCTCCAGGCCCGGAGCGAGGCCCGCGTCGGCACCGGCGTCGATGGCGTGCTTGGCGGCGCGCACCGCGAGCGGTGCCTGCGCCGCGATCTCTCGGGCGAGATGCAGCGCCGCCGACTGCAGCTCCGGCGCCGGGACGAGACGGTTGGCGAGCCCCCACTGCAACGCCTCCGCTGCCTCCAGCCTGCGGGCGGCGAAGATCATTTCCTTCGCCCGTGCGACGCCGACGAGACGCGGCAAGCGCTGCGTGCCGCCGGCGCCGGGCATGATGCCGAGACTCACCTCGGTGAGACCGACACGAGCGTCCGTGGCGAGGAGCCGCACGTCGCAAGCCAGCGCCAGCTCCAGACCGCCGCCATAAGCGATGCCGTGCACCGCCGCGAGGGTCGGGAACGGCAAGCGGGCTACACCATCGAAGGTAGCGCGGATGAGGGTCAGGTACTCGCGCACCTCGTCCAGGGAGAGTCCGGCGCGTTCCTTGAGATCGGCGCCGGCGCTGAATGCCTTGCCCGCACCGCAGAGGATGGCACAGCGGATGGAACGGTCTTGCCGCGCCGCTTGCGCCGCCGCGCCGAGGGCGCGCAAGAGCGGCCGGTCGAGCGCGTTCAGCACCTGCGGCCGCTGCAGCGTCCAGCAGACGACGTCTTCTTCCCGGCTGATTTGCAGCGGCTCCGAGGCGCTCGTGCTCACGTCGTCCTCCGCGTCTCCAGGGTGGGAGCGCCGACGATAGTCGCCTGCTCTGGCAGGATCAACCGCCTGGACCGTGGCGGCAACCCGGCGACGCCGCGTGCAGCACTGTAAGCCTCTTTGTCGCCTGCAATTGCAATGTCAGGACGGTTCCTCGCTCTTGCGGTCGGCGACGGCTTCCCGCATGCTCCGCGCCGGAGGCCCATGCCGCAACACGGACAGGTCGTGCTCGAGCCGGAGATCTTCCTGGAGAACCTGCTCGCGGATCTGCGCCGTCCGGGGCAGATCCTGGTGGCGACGCACGACAACCCGGATCCCGATTCCCTCGCCTGTGCGCTCGGGCTCAAGACCCTGTTCGAAACCGAGCTCGGCCGCGACACCTCGATCGGTTTCGGCGGCATGGTGGGACGGGCGGAGAATCGCGCCCTGGTCGAAGCCTGCCACATCACGTTGCTGCCTCTCGACGACCTCCGCTTCGCCGACTTCGCCAGTGTCGTGCTGGTCGATGCGCAGCCCGACACGGGGAACAACTCCATCCCCGCCGAGGTCATGCTCGATCTCGTGGTCGACCACCATCCGCTGCGCGAGCACACGCCGCAGCGGTCGCGTTGGGTGGACGTGCGCAGCGACTACGGTGCTTCCGCCACCATCGTGGCTCAGTACCTCCTGGCGCGGCAGGTGACGATCACGCCGCTCTTGGCCACAGCGTTGCTCTATGCCCTCAAATCGGAGACCCAGGACTTGGGGCTGCGGGCCAACGCCGTGGACCGCCAGGTCTACTTCCATTTGTTGCCCCTCGTGGACCCACGCGCCCTTTTCGTCATCACCCACCCCAAGGTGTCCCACGAGTATTTCCGCATCCTCGGAAGGCTGGTGCGCCAGACCCAGCTCTACGGCAAAGCGGCCATCGTCTACCTCGGCCGCGTTTCCAATCCGGACCTGGTGGCCGAGATGGCCGATCAGCTGATGCGGCTCGTAGGGGTGGAATGGGCGCTCAGCATGGGCAGCTGCGGCAAGGAGCTCTTCCTCTCTCTCCGCACCAGCCACGAGGGCGGCGGCGCCGGGCAAATGATTCAGCGCCTCGTGCGCGGTCTCGGCCGCGCCGGCGGTCACGGCATGCTGGCCGGTGGTCGCATCGGCGCCGTGCCCCGGGATCGCAAGTCCAGGCTCGACCTCGCCGCCATGATGCGCGATCGATTCCTCGCCGAGTTCAACCTCGGCGGCACCCAGCCCCGGAGCATCCTCGACGATTGAACCGTAGCCGATCCCCGGCCAGCTCAATCCATGTAGACGAAGGCGCTCCGCCGGGGACGCGCTGCCTGGGCGCGCTGCCGCCGCGCCCGGTAGCGACCTTGCTTGGCGGCGAAGTAGCGCGGCTCCTGCTGCGCCTTGCGGGCGGCGAAGCTCGAGTTGCTGCAGGCCTTGCTGCAGTAACGGCTGCCACGGTGGCTCCAGACCAGGCGCGGGCACTGGTGCAGGCTCGCGGCGGGGAGGAAGGCACCGAGTTCTGCCTGAGCGGCGAAGCGCTTTTCCCCGTCCACCGGCCAGCCCGACTCCGGCGCCGCACCGCGCACGAGGCCGTGACAGCGATGCACGACGGTACCGAAGGAGTCTCTGGGCAAGGCGAGGACCTGGAGGAGGGAGGTGGAGAGCAGGGACTCGAAGGGGTCGCCGAGCTCGCTCAGGGGGCGGCGGGCGACGAAATCAGGCCAGCCTTGCGCAGTCGCAGCAGCGCCCGACGGCTGCAGCGTGACAGCGGCGAGCCACTGGGACAGGGCGTTTTCTCCCTCCGCCTCCAACCGGTGGTCGAGGAGACGCACAGCGATGACCCGGCGCAGGAGTCCCACGTCCCTGCGTCGTGCGGTCGAGGCGAGGGGATCGATCGGTGCGCCGGCCTGGGGGTGCGGCTCCCGAGCGGATCCGACTCCGTCCCATTCGAGGGCCCGATTCACGACCTCCACCCAGAGCATCCCCGCCTCCCTTACCACCCCGCCGGCCTACCTGCCCTCGCCGACTCTCCGCATCGAAGTAGCTGCACTGCCTCCTTGTCAAGCACGCGCCCGGTCGCTTTGGCACAGCCCGCCGGCGCCGAACCTCCCGACCCGCCCCACGCAGCATCGCTCCTTGGACGGCGAGATCCCGTCGACGACCCCAACCCTTGACGGTGTCGATCGGGGCGCCGAATACTCTGAAAAGCAAGGAGGGTGCACGCATGCGTCGCATGGTTCTCGTTCTCACCTGGGGTCTGCTCTCGGGCCTCGTCCTCCAGTCGGGCGCGGTGGAGATCACCGGCGCGCCGTTGCGCCCGGCGCAGCTGCAATCCCGGGCCCAGCTCGCTTCTCCCCACGCCTTGTTGCAGACCGACAGTACGCTCGCCTGCTTCGAGGGCTACCTCACAGCCCTCCTCAATCCCGGGTGCTTCGAGACACTGGATCCGCCGCACACCGCCGACTGTGTTTCCGCTTCGAGTCATTTCATGGTGCAGTACTTGTTTCCCGACGTCACGGTGACGCACAAGGTCATCGGCTTCGGCTTCTTGAGCAACGACGACGACACGGTGTTCCCGTCGGCGGGTGTGCTCCAACTTCCTATTGTCCAGGGACAGGTGCGCTTCCCGAGCCCCGCGGAGCTCGCGGACTTACCGGTGAAAATGGTCGAGACCTTCGGCGACACTTCGCTCGTGTTCGTCGATATCGAAGCGCAAAACCTCCTCGTGCAACCCGGGGCGAACACGGCGCTCGTGTTGGCGCTGCAGTTCCCGCAGGGCGGCGACCTGACGGCGGTAGGCGTGGGCCCTGGAATCGCCGCCGATGCCGATTATCCCGAGCAGGAGTGCGACATCTTCACGCTCGATGGCGGTACCATCTGGTTCGAATCGGTCTGCTCTCCCACGGACCCGACCTGCGAGCCCCTCGACTGGGGCTTCGTCCTCCTCATGGAACCGGTCCTCCCGGTGGAGTCCATCACCTGGTCGCAGGTGAAGAATCTCTTCAAGACGCCCTGAGGCCGGACGGACGCCTCCATGTGCCCAAGCTTCCTGCCGCGCCTCCTCGTGCCGAGCCTTTGCTGGGCGCTGGTGACCGCGCCGACGGCGGAACCGCGGCGCTTCCCGCTCGCTTCCCCGCTCCTGGGAACACCGGTCGAAGTTCCCCACGACACGACCTTCGCCTGCTTCGAATCCCCGCGTCTCGCCCCGGCCATCAACCCCGGCTGCTTCGTCACCTTCGACCCGCCGCAGCCAGGCGATTGCACCTCTCACGCCTCGCACTATCTCTTGCAGGCCATTCGCCCGAACCTCACGCTGCCGCATCGCCTCTTGGGCTTCGGCTTCCGCAGCAACGACGGGGCGACGATCTTCCCGGCCGCTGGGGCTCTCCTGGTCACGGGGAGCACGATTCCGCTGCCCGGACCGGCTGAGCTGGCGGCGCTGCAGGCTGGGCCAGTGCAGAGCGGCTCCGACACGAGCTGGGTGTTCGTCGATCTGTCGGCTGCGAACGTGGTGCTCCCCGCGGGTGGGGTGGCGGCACTCCTCGTCGTCCTTCGCTTCCCCGAGGGCGGACAGCTGCTCGGAGTAGGCAACGGACCGGGCATCGACGTGGACACGGAGGCTCCCGACCAGGACTGCGATTTCTTCAGCATCGACGGAGGCGAGACCTGGATGGCGCCGGCCTACGATCCCGCCGATCCGCTCTCGCCACCCCTCGACTGGGGGTTCGTCCTGCACCTGGAGCCGGTGCTCGCGGTGACGGCGCTCCCCTGGGGCCAGATCAAGTCCCTTTATCGGACGCCTTGAAGCTCCCGTTGCAGCCGTTCGACGCTGCAACACCGGCGTCCATCCTCCGGGTCGAAGCGACGAACGATCGACGCTCCCACTGCGGAGGGGCGCGCGAAGGTGTGTGCCAGTCGCATGCAGCTGTCACGCGAACGGTGCAGAGCCGAGCTCCCAGACGTGGAGGGATTCGTAGCGAGCTCCGCCGGGGCCGAGGTGGCTCTGCATCAGCGCCACCCGCGGGTGTCGCTGCGCCTCTACCGGGGGAAGTCGGGTGGCGACGAAGGCGGGGCCCGGTCCGCCCGAGGCTCCCGGAGGTGCGGTCTCGCGCACCCGGCCCAGGGTGAGATGGGCCTGAAAGGCTCGCCCTTCCCGTTCCCATCCGAGGCCCGCCATCGCCTCCTCCACTGCACCCACGATCTCGCCGAGCGCCGTTCCCGTGTCGTCGATGCCGACCCAAAGGACTCGCGGGTGTTTCGCGTTGGGGAAAGCACCAGTCGAACCGAGGCCGAGGACGGGGGCCTGACGCTCGCGGAGGGCGCTATCCAGGGCCCGAACGATCTCGGGCAGGCGCGACGACGGGACCTCGCCGAGGAACTTGAGGGTGAGATGAATCCCCTCGGGATGCACCCAGCGGACGCTTCCTGAGGTATCGGCCTTTTGCTGCCGGCGCTGGAAGGAAGCCAGGCTGTCGAGGAGCCCCGGCTCGAGGAGCAGGGCGACGAAGAGTCGCATCCTGGGATCCTACCCTCAAAGCCTCGAGAGCGCTTCGCTCCCTTGACAGGAGCAGAAAATATCCGTATACGTATATCCGTATGGATAAGGCTCCAGTGCTTGCGGGCCTGTTCCGGGCCCTCGCAGATCCCATCCGGCTCAAGCTCTTGAGGCTCCTCGAGGGCAATGAGCTCCGGGTGCAGGAGCTGGTGGAGATCCTGGGACTGGCCCAGCCCACGGTGTCGCGCCATCTGGGAGTCCTCTTCCGCTCCGGTCTCCTGCGCCGGCGCCGCGAGGGCGGCTGGACCTTCTATGGCCTGGATCGGGACGGCCCCGCACTCGGGGCAGGTGGTCTCGGTCAGGCAGTGCAGCATCGGCTGCGCGAGGGTGCGATCGCCAGCGAGGAGATGCAGCGGCTCGAGCGCTGCCTCGAGGCGCGGGCGGCGCGGAGCCGCGACTTCTACGCCCGCATGGCGCCGGAATGGGATGGCCTGCGTGCTGGGCTCGAAATCGAAGGCCTGCACCTGCGTCTCCTGGGCGGGGTGCTGCGGCGCACCCTCGACCTCGTCGACGCCGGCACCGGGACCGGGGCGCTTCTCCCGGTGCTGGTCGGAACAGCGCGGCGGCTCGTCGGGGTGGACCGCGCTCCGGAGATGCTCGCCCTGGCCCGGCGCCGGATCGCCGCGGCGGAGCTGGCATCGGTGCGACTCGTGTGCGCCGACATCGCCCGCATGCCGCTCCCGGATGCTTCCGTGGACGCGGTGTGCTCGGCTCTGGCATTGCACCACGCCCCGAGCCCGGCGGCGGTGCTGGAGGAATTCGCTCGCGTCGTGCGCCCTGGCGGCGCGGTGGTGGTGAGCGATCTCGTGGAGCACGGCGAGGAATGGATGCGCAGCGAGCTCGCCCATGCCTGGCTCGGCTTCCCGGAGCCGCAGGTGGAGCGCTGGTGCCGTGCTGCCGGCCTCGACTGCCTCGACGCCACCCGGCTCCAGCGGCGGCGCGCCGGCGCCGCGCGGCAGCTGCCTGATCTCTTCGTCCTTTGGGCGCGCCGGCCCGGGTTGCCGGAAGCGCGGGTGACGAACACAGAAGGTTCCTAAGTCTCGACCGCTGCAACGCTGAGGAGAAACGATGCAAACGAAGATCGCCAATCCGGCGCTCGCCGATCTCGGCCGGCGCCGCATCGAATGGGCCGAGTCCCGCATGCCCGTGCTCATGGCACTGCGCCGGCGCGCGCAGGAGAGCAAGCCGTTGCAGGGGATGCGCATCGCCGGCTGCTTGCACGTCACCAAGGAGACCGCGGTGCTGGTGCGCACGCTGCGCGCCGCCGGTGCCGAGCTGTCGTGGAGCGGCTGCAACCCGCTGTCGACGCAAGACGACGTGGCGGCGGCGCTGGCCGCCGAGGGCACCTCGATCTTCGCCTGGCACGGTATGAACACCGACGAGTTCTACTGGTGCATCCGCCAGACCCTGGGGCTGGAGCCCACCATGACCTTGGACGACGGCGCCGATCTCATCTTCACCGTGCACCACGAACGCAAGGACCTGGCGGCGAAGCTGCGCGGCGGCACCGAGGAGACCACCACGGGGGTGCAGCGGCTGCGGGCCATGGCCCGGGACGGAGCGCTCCTCTACCCGGTGATCGCGGTGAACGACGCGGAGACGAAGTGGGATTTCGACAACGTCTTCGGCACCGGCCAGTCGTCGGTCGACGGCATCCTGCGCGCCACCAGCATCCTGCTGGCGGGAAAGAACTTCGTCATCGCCGGCTTCGGCCACTGCGGGCGTGGCGTGGCGCTCCGCGCCCAGGGCATGGGGGCCCGGGTCATCGTCACCGAGGTGCGTCCCATCGCGGCGTTGAAGGCGGCACTCTCCGGCTTCAGCGTGCTCCCCATGGAGGAAGCGGCCCGGATCGGTGACGTCTTCATCACCGCCACCGGGATGAAGGACGTCATCCAGAAGCAGCACTTCGCGGTGATGAAGGATGGCGCCGTGGTCTGCAACACCGGGCACTACGACGTGGAGCTCAACCTGAAGGATCTGGCGGCGCTGGCCCGCAGCGTCCGCGATGTGCGCCCGAACAACGAGGAGTACACCCTGCAGGACGGCCGGCGCATCTACGTGCTCGCCAAGGGACGCCTGGTGAACCTGGCTGCCGCCGAGGGCCATCCGTCGGAAGTGATGGACATGTCTTTCGCCAACCAGTTCCTCTCCATGGTGCGACTCGCCCGTGAAGGGACGGAGCTGGAGCACAAGGTGTATGATATTCCCGCGGCGCAGGACGAGGAGATCGCCCGCCTGAAGCTGGAAACCATGGGCATGGCGATCGATAGCCTGACGGCGGAGCAGGAGCGCTACGCCACGGACTACGCCGCGGGCACCTGAAGTGCAGCGGAGGGTGCGCATGCAGACAAGCGCACAGCAGGTTTTCCCGGTGCCGATGGCGTTGCGCGTCCTCGCCTTCGCCATCGACGCCGTGCTCACCGTGCTCGCCCTGGTGGCCCTGCGGCCGTGGCTCGGCAAGGTGCCGGTCACGGTGTGGAAGGAGACCTTCTTCTTCGGCTGCCTTGCCTGGCTGCTTCTCCGCTTCTTGCTCTTCGGCAAGACGCCGGGGACCTGGGTGCTCTGCCTGCGTCGGACTGGCCGCAGGTCGGCGCCAGCCCGGCGCGGGCAGGTGGGTTCCTACACGCCGAGCCGCGCCGGTCTGATGCTCCGCTTGAGCGCCACCAGCGTGGCACTCGTTGCGGCCCTCTGGGCCGCATCCATGCTTCGCCCCAGCATCGGCGGCAGCGACGCCGAGCAGCTCGCCTCCGTCCTGGTGCTGAACGACGCGCAGCTCCGTCATACCCTCGGCGAACCGGTACGCGTCGACATCCGCGGCGTGGCGCGCCGCGGCGAGCAGGCCGAGGCGGGCACGGCCACCTTCGCGCTCCGCCTGCGCGGGCAGCACTCCCGTCAGGACATGCGGGTACACGCGCGCCGGGTGCACGGCGCCTGGACCATCGAGGAGCTGAGCGACATCGAGGTCGCCCCTGCCAGCGTGACTGCGGAGGTGGCGGAGCGCTGACCCCGCCGTTGCGGCCCCTGGCGGCTTCCCCTATCTTCGAACGTTCTCGGGACGGCGCGGCGACGTGCCCCGCTGCGCCCGCCCAGCACCGCGCCATCTCTCTGGAGGAGTGACGATGAGCCAGCTCGTGGGGACCGCGACGGACACCAACTTCAAGGCCGAGGTCGAAGACGCCGACCTCCCCACCCTGGTGGATTTCTGGGCCACCTGGTGCAGCCCCTGTCGCGCCATCGCCCCGATCGTCGAGGACTTGGCGAAGGAATTCGCCGGCCGGCTCAAGGTCATGAAGATGGACGTGGACGCCAACCCGCAGGTGCCGATGCGCTTCAACATCACCGGCATCCCCACGGTGCTCTTGTTCAAGAACGGCAAGATCGTCGATCAAACGGTGGGTGCCGTGCCGAAGCGCCTCTTCGTCGACATGGTGGAAAAGCACCTGGGCTGAAGCCGCGGCCGCTTCAGGGCGATGGCGTCCCCGAGGCCGGCGTTCCGGGGGCTTGCGGTGCGGCGAACTTGTAGGTGAGGCGAACGGTGCCGGGCTCGGCGATGCCGGCCCGCGCCGCCGGGCGATACTTGGAATCCCGCGCCGCCGCGAGGGCCGGATCCTCGAAGATGCGCGCCGTCGAACTCTCCACCCGCACCCCCAATACTTCCCCCACCCGGCCCACTTCGACCGCCACGGTCACCTCGCCGGATTCGTTCGCCCCGGGTGGATACTGCGCCTGCACCTGCTCCAGCACCGCGGCAGGTTGGAGGTCGGCGTCCGCCGCGGCGCCCTGCTGCTGGCTCCGCTCCGGGGAGCGGAACTGGGTGGCCAAGCGGTTCTTCTCGTCTTGATCCAGGTTCTGCCCCAGCCTGGGCACCGTGTGCCGCAGGCGTTCCTCCCGTTGCAGCACCTGGTAGAAAGCGGTGCGGCCGCGCCACGGCCGTGGCCCGCTCCAGCCGCTGTCGGGAAGTGCGGCGATCTCCGCCTGGATGCGCGGTTCGAGCTCGTCGAGCGCATATTCGCGCCGGCTTTCTTCCACCCCACTGATGCCGAGCTGCTTGAGCGCTTGCTCCAGGGGAACGCCTTGCTCGAGCAAACGCTGCAAGTGCGGGACGCGCGCCGGGTCACCCACCAGGATCTGCCGGCAATGCACCACCTCGACCACGTCGGTGCTGTCCACTTCACCGTGCACCAGGGGCGCTTCCACTCCCGCGCTCAAGGTGTCCAACGGCGTCGCCGGCAGCGGCAGCGGTGCTTCGCTGCCGGGCTCGTTCTCGAGCGGCCAGGGAGCGAGGGGATCGTCAGGGGGCTTCTGGCGCCCCACCCAAGGTTTGGCGGGAGAAGCCGGGTCCGGAGGTTTGTCCTGTGCCGCCGCGGCGGCGGCGAGAAGCGCCACCAGCACCGCGAGCCCGGAGGAGCCGCGCACCGCCGGTCACCTCGGGATGGCGAGCATGCGGTCCAGCGCCAGGCGCGCCTCGACGGCGATCTCCGGCGCGACCTGCACCGGCCAGCGCCGCTCGCCGTGTGGGATGCCTTCCAGCGTGCGCATCAGATCGATGGGATCGATGCGATACATGGTGCTGCACTGGCAAGCGAAGGGCGAGAGCGTGCGGAGGCGCTGTTCCGGGTGTTGCGCCGCCAAGCGCGCCACCAGGTTGTGCTCGGTGCCGATGACCCAGGAGGAGCCGGGCGGGCTCGCTTCCACCGTGCGGATGATGAAGTCCGTCGAGCCCACCAGATCCGCCTTCTCCACCACCGCGAAGCTGCACTCCGGGTGCACCAGGACGCGGACTTTCGGATCGGCCTGCCGCGCCAGTTCCACGTGCTCGGGCTGGAAGTTCATGTGCACGCTGCAGTGACCTTTCCAGAGCAGGATCCGGGCCCGGCGCAGCGCCTCGGCGCTGTGGCCGCCCCGCTCCTGGCTCTGATCCCAGAGCAGCATCTCGTCCAGACCGAGACCGAGCTGGAAGAAAGCGGTGTTGCGCCCCAAGTGCTGGTCCGGAAGGAAGAGGATCTTGTCACCCTGCTCGAGGGCCCAGCGCATCACGCCTAGGGCATTCGACGAGGTGCAGACGGCGCCTCCATGGCGGCCGGTGAAGGCCTTGATGGCGGCGGTAGAGTTCATGTAGGTCACGGGGACGAGGGTGGCGTCGCACACTTCCTGGAACTCTTCCCAGCAAGTCTCCACCTGATCGATGTCCGCCATGTCCGCCATGGAGCAGCCGGCGTTCCGGTCCGGCAGGAGCACCGTCACCTCCGGCGGTGTCAGCATGTCCGCCGTTTCCGCCATGAAGTGGACGCCGCAGAACACCACCCAGCGCACGCCGCGGGCCTCGGCCGCCTGTCGCGCCAGGGCGAAAGAGTCGCCGGTGCGATCGGCGAAGCGGATCACCGCGTCGCGCTGATAGTGGTGACCGAGGACGAGGAGCTCGCTGCCGAGGGCTTTCTTCGCCGCCGCGGTGCGCGCCGCGATCTCCTCCGGCGCCAGCGCCGTGACGCTGTCGTGCTCCTCCGCCACGGGCGCGAGCGGGAGCGTGCGGCTCGAGCTCATGCCACGCCTCCTTGGAGCGCGCCTGGCGCGTAGAGCGGCGAGGCGCCGCGCAGCCGCTGCACCACGGTCACGACCTTGCGCAGCACGTAGTCCACTTCTTCCTCGGTGTTGAAGCGCCCGAGGCCGAAGCGGAGCGAGCTCCGCCCCAGATCGTCGGGCACGCCGATGGCGCGGAGCACGTGAGAGGGTTCGCTGTTCTGGCTGTCGCAGGCCGCTCCGGGCGAGACCGCCACGTCGTTGAGCTGCATGAGCAGCGCTTCCCCCTGCACGCCGGCGAAGCTCAGGTTCAGGTTTCCGGGCAAGCGCGGCGCCAGGGCGCCGTTCAGCCGGACGTCGGGAAGCGCGCTCTGCAAACCTTGGCGCAAGCGCTCGCGCAGCTGGAGCAGGCGAGCGGCTTCGCTCTCGAGCTCCGCTTGGGCGCGCTCGCAGGCCTGGCCGAGGCCGACGATGCCGGGGACGTTCTGCGTTCCCGACCTAAGGCCGCGCTCCTGGCCGCCCCCCGGCGAAGCGGGAGCGAGACGCACCCCCCGGCGGCGGACGTACAGGGCTCCCACCCCCTTCGGGCCGTAGAGCTTGTGCGCCGAAAGCGCCAGGAGATCCACCTGCAGCTTCTCGACCGCGAGCGGCACCTTGCCCACCGCTTGGGCCGCGTCGGTGCAGAAGAGGATGCCGCGCGCGCGGGTGAGGGCCCCGATCGCCGCCAGCGGCTGCAGCGTGCCGATCTCGTTGTTCGCCGCCATGACGCAGACGAGCACGGTGTCGTCGCGCAGCGCTTCCTGGATGGCCTCGGGCGTCACGAGTCCGTCTGCACCCACGCCCACCACCGTCGTTTCCCAACCCTCGGCCTCGAGGGCCGCCAGCAGGCCGAGAACCGCCTTGTGCTCGATGGCGGTGGTCACCACGTGCCGGCCGCGCTCCCGGCGCGCCCCGAGGGCGCCGCGCAGCGCCAGGTGCAGCGATTCGGTGGCGCCGCTGGTGAAGACGATCTCCCGCGGCTCGGCGCCAAGGAGCGCCGCCACCTGGGACCGGGCCTGCTCCACCGCCCGCGCCGCCACCCAGCCGAAGGAATGGGAGCGGCTCGCGGCGTTGCCGAAGTGCTCCTTCAGATAGGGCAGCATGGCCTCCAGGACCGCCGGATCGAGCGGCGTGGTGGCGTGACAGTCCATGTAGATCGGCAGCTGCATGGGGCTCCCGGTTCGGCCGTCGGCCCAATATAACGTTTTCGCGGCCCCCTGTCGGCGGGGCCGGGGCGGCTGGGGGACAAGGGATTGGGGGCCTCGGCGTCAGTTGCCGAGGGGCACCACCCGCACCTCGCCGGTACCGGCGGAAACGCGGACGGCGCGGGGATCGACGTGGTCCCCGGCGATGAGGGTGACGCTGCCGCCGCCGACGGCGTTCCCGCGACCGTTGAAGATGAGCTGGTCGTTGGTGAAGGTGGTGGCGGACATGGTGACGCCCTCGGGCAGCGCGTAGACTTCCACGGCCTCGCCGACGTCGGCGACGCCGTTGTCGTTGGCGTCGTCGATGAAGGCCATCTCGTTGTCGTCCGTGCGGTAGTCGAGCACGATCTGGTGGTTCCGCGCCCGCGCCCGCGCCCGGCCCTCGCGGCAGGCCGCGGACAGACGATCGCAGGCCGAAGACATGCGCTGCGACTCGCGGTAGGAGTTGAAGTTCGGGATCGAAGCCGCGAGCACGATGCCGATGATGACCACCCCGACCATGAGCTCGGGCAGCGAGAAGCCCCGGCGGTCCCCTGCGCGCATCACAGCTCCTTCCAGGAGATGACGATGTAGTCGAAGGCGAGCTCCAGAGCCAGCCGGATGGCGTCGCGGCTGTAGAGGACAGTCGGATTGCCGCCGCCGATGCCGTATTCGCTTTTGCCCTGACACATGATTGCGCCCAGGACCCAGGCGTTGCCGGTGATCTTGATGTCGCCCTCAACGTAGACGAGGCCGCGCCACCAGAAGCCGCCCGAGATGTCCAGGTCGCCCTTCACGTAGAGGAGCCCCTCGCCGCTCGTGCTGTTGAATTTCTCCCCGCCGGTGGCGTCGCCTGCGATGTAGGTGATGCCCTCGAGCGGGTTGCCGTCCCTGGACGAGGTGTGATCCGGATCGGCAAGGATCATGTCCACCACGTCCTGGGTGACGCCGAGCGCCTCGGCCAGGCTGTAGAAGGGATTGGTACTCACCGTGTCCATGGCCGCAGGCACCCCCTCGAGGTTGGTGGAGCCGCCCGTCAGCACTGGATCTCCGGTGGTCATCACCGCCGGCAGATCGTCGTAGCCCTCGTCGAAAGCCGAGCACGGCGGGACCGACTCCAGATTCGAGTTCTCCGGCGTGTCGATCCGGTGGTTGTGGCCGCAGACGTTCACGGTGCCTCGCAGGTCGGCGCCGGTGTTGCAGTTGAGCGCGGCGAGGAGGTTGGGGGTGAAGGGAAAGCGGGTCACCTCGACCCGCAGCCGGCGTCTGGCCTCGGTGGAGTGCCCCGCCACCTCGATGACCTCGATCACCGAGCCCTCGGTGGTGTTCTCCGGCGGGATGCGGCTGGCGTCGTAGCGCACGATCTCACCGGCGTCGCGCACGCTGTCGCCGTTCAGATCGCGCCACTTGTGCCGGATGGTGACAAGCTGGCCCTCGCGTAGGTAGTCGAGCGGATTGCTGGCGAGATCCTGCACCGTGGGCGTGAAGCCGGCGTTGGGGTTGGCCGAGGTCGGCGTGGCGCCCCCGGGGGCATAGACGTCCACCTCCCAATCCGGGTCGAGGCCGGGGACGGTGTCCCGGATGCAGGCGTCGAAGGTCTCGCTGTTCACGGTGACATCGGTGCCTGGGCGCAGCGACAGCCGGTTGAGCGCCTCCTGCACCCCCGCCTCGGCGGCGAACTGCGCCTGCGTGCCGCGCCGGTCCTGGCCGGAAACCTTGAGGTCGCCGCCGGCGGTGTAGATGAGCGCCGCGCCTACGAAGCCGAGCGCGAGGAGCAGGGCCAGAGCCAGGACCAGAGCCGCGCCGCGCTCGCTGTGACGTGCCCGCACCATCGTCCTCACTCCTTCCGCGCAGCTAGAGCGCCTGTCGCTCGTTGAAGAAGACCACGACCTTGCCGGTGGACACCGAGGTCCGCGAGCCCACCGCCAAGTCCGGGGCGCTGTCCTTGTTGAAGTCGGCGGACACCATGGTGACGATCTCGCCGACGCTGGAGCTGGAGATCACCGTGCCCTTTTCCGGCAGGAAGCCGTAGGCCCGGTACAGCACCACCGCTCCGGTGTAAGCCGTGCCGGTGCGGGTGCCGACGAAGAGGTCCGGGAAAACGTCATTGTCCACCTTGGCGGCGCTCAGCGTGAGCGGCGCGCCACCCGGATTCACTTGATCGTCGGGGCTGACGCTGGGGCCGCCGGTGCCGAGGCCGAAGCGGTAGCCGCCGCGGTTGTGCCAGACCTGCACGTTGCCGGCGGTGGAGCTGGTGGAAGTGGCGACGACGATGTCCGTGTCGTTGTTGCCGTCTTCCTTCATGTCCAGCGCCAGCACGTCGCTGATGCTGCCGGAGATCGTCAAGCGGTCCACGGCAGTGTAATACTGCAGCTCGATCGGCACGATGATGGCGCCGCCACCACCTTGCAGGCTGTCCTGGAAGGCGGCGCCGTGCACTAGCAGATAGACATGGCTCACGGAGCTGCTGGCACGGCAGCCGACGACGATGTCGTCGACGCCGTCGCCGCTGAAGTCGTGCGCCGCCAGGGTCACGACCTCGCCCAGCGCTTCGCTCACCGGTGTGCCGCCGGAGTACATGAGGAAGCTGGTGTAGATGTCCGTGTCGGACCTCTGGAAGCTGGCGCCGCCCCGGCCGTGCCAGATTTCCACACGGCCGGTGCCGAAGCCCGAGGTGGTGCCGACGGCGAGGTCCGGATAGGCGTCGTCATCGAACTTGCCGGAGACGACGTCGTTCACCGACATGGCCAGAGCGGCGGTGTAGCGCTGCGTCGGTGCCGTCGGCAACCTGCCGGCGTTCGTTCCCGTCTGCGTGATCCACACCGCCAGGTTGGAGGTGGCGGTGCCGAGGCCGGTGACCAGGTCCATGGCACCATCGTTGTTGAGATCCCGCGCCACCACGGCGTTCACGTCCGCCGCCACCACACGCTGGTACGACGGGGTCTGGCTGAAGATGGCCGAGTTGGGCGTGCTCGAGGTCTTGCGCTCGTTCCACCAGGTGAGGATGTCGTTGGTGCCGCCCACGTAGTGGGTCCCCAGGACCATGTCGAAGTCGCCCCGGTTGTCCTCTTTCAAGTCGCCAGCGTTGATGGACAGCGCCCGCTCGGTCTCGGAGAGGACGATCTCCTGGAAGCTGACGTCTTGCTGGGCGATGTCGCCGAACTCGACGTTTACCGTCTGGTTTTCCACCACGTCCACGTCGACGGTGTTCACCGTGGACGAGGTGTGGGCGGGCGGATCGGCCTCGGTGACCTGGTGCGCGCCCACCTCGGCGACGAAGTGGAAGTTGCCGCTGGCGTCGGTGGTGGTGACGTCGGCGTCGTCCAGCGTGATGCTGACGTTGGCGATGCCGTTCTCTTTGTTGTCCCGGACGCCGTCGTTGTCCGCGTCCAGGTAGACGATGCCGGCGATCTCGCCGGAGGCGCGGAGCGGGTAGTCGCCGAAGTCGACCTGCACGGAGTCGCCATCCGCCGCCAGGTTCACCTCGACGATATTGGGCGTGCTCGAGGCGTAGCCCACCGAGTCCACCTCGGTGATCGTGTAGTTGCCGACACTCACCGCGAAGGAGAAAGCCCCGAGGGTATCGGTCTGCACCGTGGCCCCGGTGTCGAGGAAGACGCGGATCCCCGCCATCCCCCAGTCCTGGCCGCTGTCGAATTGACCGTTGCGGCCCTGGTCGTGATAGACCAAGCCGTGGATGAAGCCGGTGCCGCCCTGGGAAACGTCGCCGAAGTTGAGCTCCACGTAGTCCCCCGGGATCGGCACAATGGCCACCGTGTTCGGCGTCGTGCTCACGTAGCCAACGCGGTCGATTTCGGTGATGGAGTAGTTGCCCGGGGGGAGGACGAACTGGTAGCGCCCGTCGGCGCCGGTCTTGGTGGCGTTGCCGTTGCTGCAGCGCACCACGACGCCGCCCAGGGGGACCTCGGCCTGCTCCCGCGTGCCGTTCTGGTTGTAGTCGTGGAAGACGACGCCGATGACTCGGGCCGCCGTCGTCTGCCGGTTGCGGAAGCTCACCGAGGACTCCAGGACGTTCCACTCGGCCTGCTTGCGCGGGTGCAGCCCCTCGGTGGTGGCGGTGACGTCGACGCGCTCGATGAGGGCGAGGTCGTTGGCCGGCACCGGGTCGAGAGCGGCGATCTCGGTCTGCGAGAGCTGGCCGTTGGCGTCGGTGTCGCCGTGCAGGACCGCCGGCGTCTCCGTGTCGTTGTCGTCGTCCACCCAGTAGCGGAAGAGCGGCTGCGGCACCATGCCGTCCTCGTCGGCGGCGGGGCCGCGGAGCACCGCCAAACCTGTGTTGGTCACCGTGTTGGCGGCGCCGTCGCTGCCGTAGACGAAGGCTTTGAGCACCAGATCGTTGGGCGTGTCCGAGTCCTCTTCCTCGTCGTCAGCGGCGTCACCGCTGGAAACGCTGCCGTCGCGGTTCGAATCCACCGTGAGCAGGATGGTCTCGGCGCCGGTCTCGAAAGCGCGGGGCGGCGTGTAGCTGGTGCTCCCGTCGAGGGTGACCGAGCCATTCTCCAGGTCTGGATCGAGGGCCGCCGGCGCCGCGGCGGCGTCGTCGTTTTCCAGCGGGAAGAGGTTGGCGTTGAGGCCGACGCTCCAGGGCCCGGCGTAGACGAAGCGGTTCTGGCCGCGGGACATATCGGCCTGAGAGCCGGCGGAGCGCAGGATGCGCGTGACTTCGTCCAGGGCCACCCGGGCGTTGTCCGTCCCGGAGACGCGACCGCGCTCGTGGTGCAGCTGCGTTCCCATCTGGCTGGTGACCAGCATCGTCGCGAGCAAGGCCACGCCGACGACCATGGTCGACACCAGGAACTCGTAGAGAGTGAAACCGTGTTCGCTTCGTGCCTTTTTCATGGTCATGCCCTCGTCAGAAGTAGGTCACCAGTGTCGTGACGCTGTCACTGCTCGAAGTCACCACACGCACCTGGACCTCGACCTTGCGCATCCCGTCGATGGGGTCGTCTTCGATGACATCCCAGGAACGAGTGAAAGCGCCCTCGATGGGGTTGTTCGGATCGTCGTGGGTGCCGGCACCGAGATCGGCGTGGAGCTTCGGCAGGCTGCGGAGTTCTTCCACCTTGGCCTGCGCCAGCGCGTTCGCCCGGCTCATCACCCGGGCGCGGGTGGCGTACTGGGAGGCTCGCGGCGCCAGCTGCATGAGCATGATGGTGCCGATGCCGAAGATCGTCAGCGCCACCAATGCCTCGACCATGGTGAAACCGGCGCGACGCCCCTCGGGTGCGATCTTTTTCGGCATCTCGAACCTCGTTTCGTCCGTCTCCGACGCGACGCTCCACGCCGCACCACGGCATCGGCACCGCATCGCTCCGCCTCCACGCACGTCCCGTGCCCGCTGCACGAGGGCCACCCTCGCGAGGGCGCCGCCGCTCCAGAACGGCAACCCTGGATATGCCGCACCGCGTCTGGATCGGCGCGGCGCGCCGCTACGGGCACTTTCCGCGCCGCTTGGGGCGGCACGCCGCCTTGCGGGCTCCGCTTTTGCGCGATAGCGTGCAATGTGCGCAATATGGCCGCGGCGACGCTCGCGCACGCTGGGCGGCGCCGCGAGTCCGGAGGGCCGGCATGGATCTCAGCTTGCATCTCGTGCGCCACTTGCGGCCCGCCGTGGAGCGCCGCTCCCGCCGCACCCCCATGCGCCGCTCTGCCAACCCGACGCACCTCGGCGTGGAGCGTCTCTACTTCAAGCTCGAGTGCGCCCAGGTGACCGGGTCCTTCAAGGTGCGCGGCCCCTTGGGGCTGCGAGCGGTCTGCCACGATCCCCGGGAGTGGGTGACCGCTTCGGCGGGGAACCACGGTCTCGGCATGGCCTACGCCCTGCACGGACTCGGCCGCCCGCCGCGGCTCTTCGTCCCTAGGTCGAGCCCGCAGGTGAAGCGAGACGCCATCGCCGCGCTGGGGGCGGCGATCACCGTCGTGGACACGGAGAGCTTCGACGCCGCCGAAGCCGAAGCGAGGCGCTGGGCGGCGTCCACCGGCGCTCTCTACGTCTCCTTCGACGATCCGGCGATCATGGCGGGGAATGGCGGCACGCTCGGTCTCGAGATCCTGGAGCAACTCCCCGAGCTGGCGAGCCTGCTGGTGCCGGTCGGCGGCGGCGGCCTCATCGCCGGGCTCGGGTGCGTGATCAAAGCGCTGCGCCCGCAGGTGCGCCTCGTCGGGGTGCAATCCGAAGCCACACCGGCCATGTTCGAATCCCGCCGCCGTGGCCAGGTGCTGCTCCAGCACCACGGGCCGCCGACGCTGGCCGACGGCTTGGAAGGCGGTGCCGGGGCGCAGAGCTTCCCGTACGTGCAGCGCTGGGTCGACGACATCCGTCTGGTTTCCGAAGCGCGCCTCGCGGAGAGCATGGGCTGGTTGTGGCACCAGGAAGGGTTGCGCGTGGAGGGCTCGGCCGCCGTGGGCGTGGCGGCGCTCCTCGACGGCCTGCGCCTGCCGGAGCCGGTGTGCGTGGTGCTCACCGGACGCAACGTGGACGAGGACACCTGGAAGCGGGCGGTGCAGCCCTGATCATTCCCGGCGCTCGTAGACGATCTCTCCACCCACGACGGTCAGCATGGCGCGCGCCTGCAGCAATTCCCGTGGCTCGACGCGGAGTAGGTCGCGGTCGAAGACGCTGAGATCGGCGCGCTTGCCGGTCTCCAGCGTGCCGCCTTCGCTCTCGGTGAAGGAGGCGTATGCCGCCCAGGCGGTGAAAGCGCGGAGCGCTTCGGAACGGCTCAGGCGCTGCTCGGCGTGCCAGCCACCGGCGGGAGCGCCGCTCGTGTCCTCACGGGTGACGGCGGCGTACAAGCCGAGGAGCGGATCCAGGGATTCCACCGGCGCATCCGAGCCAGCGACGATCATCGCACCGGTGGCGCGGAGCGACCTCCAGGCGTAGGCGCCCTTTTCGCGCTCCGGGCCGAGCCGCGCTCCCGCCCAGGGCATGTCGGAGGTGCAGTGCGTCGGCTGCATCGACGGCAGGACGCCGAGAGCCGCGAAGCGCGGGATGTCGGCCGGCGCCAGCACCTGCGCATGCTCTACCCGGTGGCGGCAGTCGGGGCGGGGCAGCTCGCGTTGCAACGTTTCATAGGTGTCGAGCACCATGCGGTTGGCGGCATCGCCGATGGCGTGCGTCGCCAGCTGCAACCCCGCCGCGTGCAGCGGCCGCGCCAGCTCGAGGAACGCCGCGGCGTCGTGCTGCGGCAGGCCGAGCGTTCCGGGCTCGTCGCTGTAAGGCGCGAGCAACGCCGCGCCGCGGGAACCGAGGGCGCCGTCGGCGTAGAGCTTGACCGCGCGCAACGCCAAGTGCCCGCTCGGATCGAAGGGATGCCCGCCATCCCGGCAGAGGAGCTGGAGGAGCGAGTCCGTCGCCGAGCCCGGCTCCGGCGTGCCGTCGAGGAGCGCGTAGACACGCAAGCGCAGCTCGCCTTGTTCCAGCAGCAAGCGGTAGTCGTCGAAATCCTCTGCCTGGATGCCCGCATCGTGGAGCCCGGTGAGACCGAGAGCGGCGGCGTGCGCGAGCGCCAGACGCAAGCGTCGTTGACGCTCCGCCGGGTCTGGCGCAGGGATCTTCGGGGTGACGAGATCCATGGCCCGGTCCACCAGCACACCGGTCGGTTTCCCGTCGGCGCGCCGCAGGATGCGCCCACCCGCAGGGTCCCGCGTGGCGGCGTCGATACCGGCCAAGCGCAAAGCCGTGGCGTTGAGCAGCGCCGCATGGCCGTCCACCCGCCGCAGGTAGACCGGGTGATCGGGCACGGCGCCGGAGAGCTTTTCGTGCTCCGGGAAGGCTGTGTCCGGCCAGTCGTTCTGATCCCAGCCGCGACCTTGGACCCACTCCCCCGCCGGCAGCGCCGCGGCGCCGCTCTGAACGCGCTCGATCACCTCGTCGTAGCTCCGCGTGCCCACCAGATCCACCTGGCTCAGCGCCCGCCCCAGACCTTGCACGTGCACGTGCGCATCCACGAGACCCGGCACCGCGGTGCGCCCGCCGAGATCCACCACCTGGGTCGCGTCTCCCACGTAACGCCCCATGGCTTGGGCCGAGCCCGCAGCGACGATGCGGCCGTCGCGGACGGCGAGGGCAGAAACGTGCGGCTCGTTCTCGACGCGCTCCGGGGCGGGGCCGGCGAGCGTATAGATGTTCCCGTTCGTGAACACCTGCGTCGCCGGCGCCGGTCGTTCGGCGCAAGCGGCGGCGAGCAGGGTGACCACGACCCCAGCGAACGCAGTGGCTCTCGCTTGCATGCATGCCTCCGGGAGAAACGCCGGTGTATTCTCCGCTGCCGGCCCGCCCGGTGACAACGCGCGAATGCGGCCGCGGCGCCGGCCCGCCGAGAGGGCGCCGTCTCGAGGAGACAGCGCGGGGAGGCAGCGAGGGTGGACGAAGGCACGCTCCGACGGGCGCGACGGAATCTGCTCCGCTGGTACCGGCGGCGCCAGCGCGACCTCCCCTGGCGCCGGACTCAGGATCCCTACGCGATCTGGGTGTCGGAGATCATGCTGCAGCAGACGCGGGTCGAAGTGGTGGTGCCGTACTACGAGCGCTTTTTGGCCCGCTATCCCGATGTCGCCCGGCTCGCCGCCGCCCCCCTCGATGCGGTGCTCCAATCCTGGTCGGGCCTCGGCTACTACGGTCGTGCCCGCCGGCTCCACGCCGCCGCCCGGCGTGTGGTCGCGGCACACGGGGGCGAGCTCCCGGACGACATGGCGGCGCTACGCCGGCTCCCCGGGATCGGCCGGTACACCGCGGGCGCCATCGCGAGCATCGCTTTCGACAGTCCCGAACCTTGCCTCGACGGCAACGCTGCCCGCGTCCTGGCGCGCTTTTCCCTGGAACGCACGCCGGTGGAAGCGGCGCCGGCGCAGAAAAGGTTGTGGGAGCTCGCGGCCGCCTGGGCCCGGGGCTCGAGCCCGGGAGAAGCGAACCAATCCTTGATGGAGCTGGGCGCGGTTCTCTGCACCAAGGCGGCGCCGCGTTGTGCCGACTGTCCGCTGGCGTCGGCGTGCAGGGCCCGCGCCCGCGGTCTCGCCGCCGCGCTCCCCCGCTCCCGCCCTCGACCTCCACGCCTGGTCGTGCACCTGGGCGCGGCGCTGTTGCGGCAGCGAGCCAAGCTCCTCCTCGTCCGCCGGAGCAGCGGCCGCTTGCTGCGCGATTGGTGGGAGCTCCCGACCGGCAGGCTCGAGGCAAGGGACGGCGCTACCGCGTTCCGCCACCAGGTCACGGCGCGCGGCGGCATCGAAGTTCGCTCCTGGCGGCGGCAGCCGTCCGGCTTCCGCCACGCCATCCTCTCGCACCGGCTGGAGGTCGAGCTCTTCGCCGGCACCGCCGCCGGGTCGCCCCTTGCGTCGCCTCCTTCACGGCGCGCCGCCACCGCCGCGACACCTCTCGCCAACCTCGAGCTCCCCTCTCTCGACTGGCGCTGGGTCGACCGGGAGCGCTGCCGGAGCTTGCCGCTCACGACGCTGACGCGGAAGGCGCTGCGTACCGCCGCGCGCTTCGATGCCCGCTGGCTAGAGTACGTGCACGAAAGCGTAGGCCAGGACTCCGCCCGCGAGCGGCGTCGCCACCCACCCGAGCAGCACGTGTAGGAAGGCGCGCCGGCCGAGGGTGCGCACGCCCTTGGCGAGACCGATGCCGAGGGCGCCGCCCGCCAGCGCTTGCGACATGGACACCGGCAAGCCCCAGAGGGCGAAGAGGTGCACGGTGAGCGCTTGCGCCAGCATGACGACGAGCGCCGTCGGCGGTTCGAAACGCACCAGCTTGTCGCCCACGAGATCGACGAGACGCCAGCCGAAGCTGGCGATGCCGAGAGCGATGCTGCCGCCGGCAAGCGCCGCCCCGGGAAAGGGGGCGAGCACACCGCTCGCCACCACCACGCCGCTCACGTTGGCGGCGTTGTTGGCCCCGAGGGCGAAAGCACACCAGGCCCCGAGAGCGACGAGCGCGGTCCGCACCAGCGGATCGAGCTGGAGGAAGCCGGCGTGCCGCCGCCGACCGAGACGGCTCAAGAGGGCGGCGCCGGCGAAGCCCAAGAAAGCAGCGACGAGCGGCGTCAGCACCCATCCCTGCAGAATGCGCCCGAGAGCGGCTGCGTCCAGCGCCACGCCGCGTCCCCAGGCTCCGCCCACGATCGCTCCCACCACCGCCTGCGAACTGCTCGATGGCAAGCGGAGGACGACGAGGACGGTCATCGAAAGCGCCGCGGCGGCGGTGATCGCGAGGGCGCTCCGCGGTGTCTGCTGGCTCAGCGTGCCGACGGTATGCAGGGTGCGGGCGCTTCCCATGCAGGCGCCGAGGACGACGAAGACCATGGCCACCACGAGGGCGGTGCGATAGCGCACCGCCCGGCTCGCCACCGCGGGACCGTAGATGCTGGCGGCATCGTTGGCACCCAGCGCCCAGCCCAGGAACAGGGCCCCCAGCACTCCCCCCAAGCACGAGCCTCCCTGGCGCGGCGCTTCAGAAGCGGCGTTTCACCGCCATGCGCACCACCATGTCCGCCACTTCCTCGGCCTGATCGGAAAGCATGCCGAGGGCCTGGACGAGATCACGGAGGTGCAGCTTGTGGGCGCGCTCCACCTCGAGGTCGAAGATCCGCCGCAGCAGCCGGCGCTCCCGCGTGTCGCACTGGCTTTCCAGCTGGTCCACCTCGGTCGCCAAGGTCTGCACTTTGTCCAGGTCGGCCAGCAACAGTCGCACGGTTTCGGCCATGGCGGCGCAGGCTTCGAGATTCTTGAGCAGGAAGGAGTGCAGCTCGTCGCGCAGCGGCGGCGGCACCTCCAGCTCCTGGAGGGAGAAGAACTCCACGATGTTCTCGGCGCTGTTGGAGATGCGGTCGAGGGCCTCGAGGAGTACCAGCAGATCGGCGCGGGATTCGGGCAGCAGGCGGCCGGCGTAGAGCTCGAGCTCCAGGGCACGCCGCATGTCGTCGGCCTGTGACTCCAGCGGGTGCACCGGGTTGGAGAGATCGGCGAGGCGTGCGCGCGACCCATCCAGACAACTCGGGAAGGTTTCCTTCAGGCTGCCGAGGGCATGCATCACCTGGGCGACGTAGGCGTCGAGCTTCTCCTGCAGGCGCTTCTCGCTCCGCCACAGCCGGAACATGCACCCTCCTGGCGGCCTAACGCAGCGCTTCCTCCAGCGCCGTGCGCGCGTCGGTCTGCGCGTCCCGGTACTTGACGATCACCGGGGTGTAGAGCCCGAGGCCCGCGGCGGCGGCGAAGTCGCCGCGCAGCGCCCGGCTGCCGGGGACGACGACGGCGCCCTCGGGGATCTCGAGACCGCTGCCCGGCTGGGGCCGGATGATCTGTTGCCGCGGCAGGTCGTAGACCGGCGTCGAGGCGGTGAGGATGACGCCAGCGCCGAGGACGGCACGTCGGCGCACCAGCGTGCCCTCGTACACGCCGCAGTTGCCCCCCACGAGCACGCCGTCTTCCAGGATCACCGGCCGCGCCCCCGGCGGCTCGAGGACGCCGCCGATCTGCGCCGCCGCCGACAGGTGCACGAAGCGCCCTACCTGAGCACAGGAGCCGACGAGAGCATGGGAGTCCACCATGCTGCCTTCTTCCACCCGGGCGCCGACGTTGACGTAGGCCGGCGGCATGATCACCACGTCGGGTCCGAGGTGGACACCGCGGCGGACGCTGCTGCCGCCGGGCACGAGGCGGAGGCGGCGCCCCACACCGTCCAAGCTCTGGGTCGGCAGATTGTGCTTGTCGAAGAAGGGCAGGCGCGGGTGCACCGACATGTCCACGATCTTTCCGGCGCGAAAGCCGACCAAGATTCCCGCTTTCACCCAAGCCTGCACGAGCCAGGTGCCGTCCGGCGCCGGCGCCGCCGCCCGCACCGTTCCCGCCTCCAGGGCGGCGAGCAGAGCCTCGAAGGCCGCCGCCACTTCCGGGGCGGCGACATCGCGCTGGCCCTCGTAGGCCTCGAGCAGGATGCGGCGTGTCTCTTCCATCATTTCCCTTCCGGGATTTTTTCAGGGCATGGCGCGCAAATGCAGGGCGGCGCGGCGGTAGAGCTGTACGGCGGCGCGTAGCTCGTTCTTGGAAAGTCGCTCCTCCGCACCATGCGCCACCAGGATGGAGCCGGGGCCGCAGAGGAGCTTCTGGCCAAAGTGCTGGAGATGCGCCACATCGGTGTTGAAGGCCACCACGGTTTCCGGCGCGCCGGGCAGCACCATGAGCTGCTGCGGTTCGTTCGCCGTCTCCACGCTCCACTCTGCCGGGAGGCGGGAGCGGGCGCACAAGGCCTCCAGGCGCTGCCGCACCGCGGCGACGCTGTCGACGACGCGCACGTGGATCTCCGCCTCGGCGCGAGCGGGAACGACGTTCGCCGCCACCCCGCCGCGGAGGACGCCGATGTTGGCGCTGCCGCGCCCGAGCTCCGGATCCTCGCCCCAGTCGGCGGCGTCGATCGCTTGCAAGAGCTCGAGCAGAGCCAGCACCGCCGAGCGACCCTGCTCCGGATACCCAGAGTGCGCCGCCGTGCCCTGCAGGCGCAACGTGAACTTGAGGCCGCCCTTCTGGGCGCGGGCGAAGCGCGAGTCCGTCGGTTCGCCGACGAGGGTGTAGCGCACCGAGCCGAGCTCGAGGGTGGCGTTGGCGTGCTTGGCGCCGATCGAGTCGGTCTCTTCACCGACCACGAAGAGCAGACCCAGGTCGCGCACGCCTTCCTGCACCAGCGTCGCTGCCGCCACCGTCATCGCCGCCAGGATGCCCTTGGCATCGCACGACCCGCGACCATAGAGCCAGTCGCCGTCCTCGCGCGCCGGGAAGTAGGGCGGCACGGTGTCGAGATGGGTGCAAAAGAGAACGCGCGGCGGTTCCAAAGTGGCGAGAACGTTGGCCCGCCCGGGCGCTACGGCCAAGAGCTGGACGGCGAAGCCCGCCTCGCGCAGCACCGCGGCGCTGGCCTCGGCCATCGGGCCCTCCTCCCCGGTCAAGGAGGGGATGTCGACGAAGCGGCGCGCCAGGGCCACAGGATCCACGTCAACCGTCCACGATCTCGAGGCGCACGCGCCGGAAGTTCTTGCCCTTGCTCTTGACCTCGACGACGCGGACGGCGCCGATCTCGCTGCTGTTGCCGACATGCGTGCCGCCGTCGGCCTGTAGATCGAGACCCATGATGTGCACGGTGCGGATGATCCGGATGTCCGCCGGCAGCAGGTTCACCTTGGTGCGGATGAGGTCGGGGATGCGGAGCGCCTCGTCGCGCGGCAGGAGGCGCACCTCCACCGGACGGGCGGCGCGGATCTCGGCGGCGATCGCGGCTTCGAGGCGGGCGGCGAAATCAGCCGGCAGCGCTCCCAGTTCGAAATCGAGGCGGCCGCGCAACGGCTCCATGCCGCCCCCGGTCACCGGCGCCCCGTAGTCGCGCCAGATGATCGCGCTCAGCACGTGCAACGCCGTGTGCGTGCGCATCAGCTGGTGCCGGCGCTCCCAATCCAGGCTGCCACGCACCACGGTGCCGGCCGCGAGCGGCGGCCCGGGCACGGTGTGCCACACCTTCTCGCCCTCGCGCTCCACACGGGTCACGGCGCGGCGCTCGGAACCGAGATCGAACCAACCGAGGTCGTGGGGTTGCCCGCCTCCGGTGGGATAGAAAGCGGTGCGGTCGAGTTCCACGCGCTCTCCCTCGCTCGCCACGACGGTGGCATCGAAGACTCTGAGCATGGCATCCGTCTGGTAGAGCAGCTCGGTCATCGAGGAGCTCCTTCCTGCCCCATGGGCGCCCAAGCATGCACTGGCAGACGGGCCTGGGGAAAGGCCACACACCGTCCCGCCGTCCCACCGACCCTCCGCCTCCGTGGCATCGCCGTTGCTTCCCCTACGGGTACGCGAGGTTTCGAATCGGTGCGCCCAAGAGCACCGCGGTGAGAGGCGGAGGGAGCCTGCCTCGCCGCCTCGATTCGTTGCAGGGAGCAAGGATGCGACTCCGGCCCAGCATGCTGCACTTGTGTCTGGCGTGGTGCGCCCTGAGCGCGAGCCTGCCTGGAGCGCCGGCCGCGAGCGAGGGCCTGCGCACCGAATGCGGCGAGGTGCGCCTGCGCCGCTTGGCGATCGGCAAGTCCTACTCCGTCTGGCGACTGGCGGAGTCACCCCTGGTGTTCCAGAACCTGGGGAACGTGACCTTGGAGGTGCGGGTCGAGATCGTCGTGCCCTCGCACCACGATCTGCGTCCAGGAGCCCAACCGCTCCCGGACCGGCGCTGGGTGAGCTTGGAGCGGGCCCATTTCCGCTTGCCGCCGCATGCGGAGAAACGCACCGACGTCCGCCTCACCTTGCCCTACGAGCCCGATCTCGCCGGCAAGACCTTCCAGGTCGAATTCTGGAGCAACGCCGTGGACGCCCGCGGTCGCCGCTCCCGCGCTCGCGTGCATCGGCTGCTGTTCACGGTGGCAATGGACTACCGGGACGACACGGAGGCGCAGTTCTCCTCCCGATCGGGACGCTGAGGCGCGAACCGCGGCAGGTGATGCCAGGCAGCCGGAGGCCCATGCGACAGCCACAGGTCCGCAGCATCACGAGCCTGTGCGCCGCCGGGGTTTTCCTCTGCAGCGCGGTGCAGGCCGGCGAGCCCGGCTCCGCCGCGGTGGGTCTGGGCCTGGAGGCAGCGCTCGGCGCCGGCGCCGTGGCGCGCGTGGATCCCGCCGCCGCGCTCTTCGAGAACCCCGGGCGCCTGGCGCTGCTGCGGCGGCCGGAAGCTTGGTCGAGCGCCCAGGCGAGCGACGGTCAGGACACCGGTCGACTCGCCTTCACGGCCCCACTCCTCGCCGGTCCGGTGCTCGGCCTCGGTGTTTCCCGTCTCGGCGCTGCGGCTTTCGGCGCGCCACGCGAGCTCGTGCATCTCGCCGGAGCCCAGACGCTCGGCGCCGGCGCCGCCGCCGGTGCGGCTCTCACCTTGCAATCCCAAACGGAGGCAGGGGCTGTGCAGACGAGCTTCGGTCTGGATCTGGGGCTGCACTGGGGCCTCGCGGATCGCTTCGCTGCCGGGGTGGTGCTAGCGAACGCGGTGGAACCGCGCCTCGCCGGCAGCGCCAGCGCCCGCGAGTGGCGGGCGGCGGCGGCGTGGACGCAGCCCCTGGCCTCGTACTGGAGCGCCGGGCTCTGCGCTGGTGTCCAAGCCCCCGAGTCGGCACGGCGGGAGCTGGCGGCAGCTGCAACGCTTCGCCGCGGCAGGATGGAGGTCGCCGCCGGCATGCATGCCGGAGACTGGCGCTACGGCGCGAGTCTCGCCCTGGGCGCCTGGCGACTCGGTTACTCCCACGCGGGGGAGGCGGTGCACGAAGTGGCGGTGCAGCTCCGCTTCGGCCCGAGCCGGGACGAACGCCGGCTGCGGCAGCAACGGCAAAGCGAGCTCGAGATGGCCGGGCGGGTGCACGACCTGGTGGGAAGTGGCGAACGCCTGCGCCTCGTGGCCTTGACCGAGGCGGCGGATTCGGCTTTCGCCGCGGGTCGCTTCACCACCGCCACCGATCTCTATGCCGCCGCCGCGGCGCTGGCGCCGGGGGAGTCGCGGGCCGAGGACGGCTTGCGCCGCGCCCGCAACGCTTCCTGGGTGCGGGAAGCGGACAGCCTGCAAGCGCGCCGCGATGACACCGGCGCCCTGTTCGCTTTGCAACAAGCGCTGCGCCATCTCCCCGAGGACAGCACCAGCGCGCGCCGGCTGCAAGAGCTGCGGCAAGCGAGCGCGAACTCGCGCAGCACTGCCGACGCTGCAGCCCGGCGCTTCGCCACCGGCGAACAGGCTTTCGCGCAGCAGCGCTACCTCGATGCGGCGCGGGCCTTCGAGGCCGTGCTTCGTCTGCGGCCGGACCATCCACAGGCGAAGCAGAGACTGCAGCAGGCGCGGAACGCCCACGAGCTCTGGCGGCGCGGCATCTTGCAGAACGCGCGGCAGCGCTTGGAGAGCGGCGACTTCGCTGGCGCCGCGGCGCAGACCCAGCGTGTCCTCGACCTGGAGCCGCGGGAGAACGAAGCCCGCAAGCTCCTGGCCCGGATCGAGCGCCATGCCCAAGCGGCCAGCGCCGCCGCGCCGGCGGCGGCAGGGCGGAGCGAAGACGCCGCCCCGGTGCCGCCCGAAGTCGCCGGGCGCTACGACGAGGGCATGCGCCTCTACCGCGCCGGCGATCTCGTCGGCGCCATGCTCGCCTGGGAAGAGGTGTCGCGCCTGGCGCCGCACTACCAGGAAGTGGACGGCAACCTCTTGCGCGTCTATCGAGTCACCGGCCTGGAGAGCTACACCGAAGGCAGGCTGCGCGAGGCCGTGGACATCTGGGAAAAGGCCCTGAAGCTGGACCCGAGCAACGTGCAGCTGCGCCGCTACCTGAACCAGGCGCACGTGAAGCTGACGCGCACGACCGTGGTGGAGCCGCAGGAGCCTTAGAGCGGAGAAGTCATGTTCCACAGCTTGCGGGTCAAGTTCGTCCTCTACTTCGTCGGCTTCACCACGGTCTCCGTGGTGCTGTTGGCGAAGGCGCTCTTCGACCACGAGCACGAGGCGCTCCTGGGGGAGCTGCGCAAGCGCCTGGCGGTGGAGTCGAGCAGCCTCGCCATCCAGTCGCGGGAGGCGATGGAGACCAACGACGACCTGAGCATCCTGGCCACGCTGCGGGGGCGCCGCGTCACCGAGAGCCTGGAGTACGGCGCCGTCCTGCACCCCGACGGCACCGTCTTCGCCCACAGCGACGTCAAGCAGCTCGGCCAGCATTTCGACCTGCCCCCGGAGGCCCAGGAGCTGCGCGACGGCTTCGTCTACCGCACCCAGCAGCACCAAGGGAGCCCGGTGATCGAGGTGTGGACGCCGGTGCAATCCACCCTCGGCGGCGCCCCGGAGCGCATCGGTCTCGTCTGTCTGGCCCTTTCCCAGGAGCCCTTGCTGCTCACGGTGCAGAGCGCCCGTGTCGCCGCCATCCGCGTCGGCGGCCTCTTCATTCTCCTCGGTCTGGTCGGCACCGCCTTCATCACCCGCACGGTGACCAAGCCCATCGGTCAGCTCGTGCAAGGGGTGCGGCGCATCGCCGCCGGAGACCTGGAGCACAAGATGCGGCTGCACCGTGCCGACGAGATCGGCATGCTCTCCGATTCCTTCGATGCCATGACCGACGAGCTGCAGCAGGCGCAGCAGGAGCTGCTGAAGAAGCATCTCTACGAGAAGGAGCTCGAAGTGGCCGGGAAGATCCAGGCGGCGCTGCTTCCCCGCGGCGCTCCGCGCCTGCATGCCGCCACCGTGGCGGCACTTTCGGTTCCCGCCCGCGTCGTCGGCGGCGACTTCTACGATTACCTGCAGCTCCCCGACGGCCGCACCGCTTTCCTGGTCGCCGACGTGGCGGGCAAAGGCGTTTCCGCCGGCCTGGTCATGACCGCGGTGCGCAGCGCGGCGCGGAGCGTCTTCGGCTACACCGCCTCCCCCCGGGAGGCGCTGGCGGCGCTGAACGAGCAGGTGCTGCGCGACTTCGACCGCAAGACCTTCGTCACCCTGCTCGCCATGGTCCTCGACACCAAGGGAGGGCGGCTGTGTATCGCCAACGCCGGTCACCCACCGGTGCTGTGGGTGCACGGCGACAGCGGCAAGGTGGAGATGCTGCAGCAGCGCGGCGCCGCCGTCGGCGTCCTCCCGGGCGAGCAGTTCCGCCGCGTGGTGGAGGAAATCGAGCTGGCTCTGGAACCCGGGGATATGGTGCTCGGCTACAGCGACGGGGTGACCGAGGCTCGCGATCCAGGCGAGGAGCTCTTCGGCGAGCGCCGCCTGCTCGGCTTCGCCCGCCAGAACGCCGCGCTGGAGCCCGAGGCCTTCTTGCAGCGGCTGCAGGCCGAGCTCGTTTCCTTCGCCCAGGATTCGGGGCAATCGGACGACATCACGGCGCTGGCCTTGCGCGCCGCGGGCGCTCCGGCGCGGCTCGCCGCCACCTCGGTCGAGGAGGCCTACGCATGAGGAACTTCCGTGCCCCGCTGCCGGGAGAAGTGCTCGTGCACACCTCGCCCGAGTTCTTGCAGGAGGCCTTCGGCCGCCTCCGGCCCCTGCTCCGGCCGGCGGTGCAAGCAGGCTACGAGACGAGCCGCGTCTTCCTGATCCTGGACGAGGTCCTTTCCAACGTGTACCGGCACGGCTATCGCCGCGCCAGCGGTCAGCCCATCGGCATCCGGCTGCGCCTCGAAGGCGAGCGCTGCCGCATCACGGTGCGCGATCTGGCGCCGCCCTTCGACAGCGTCTGGCACGGCAAGCGCCGCTCGCTCCCGGCACCGGAAAGCGGCGCCCCTGGCGGGCGTGGCCTGGTGATCATGTACCGCATGTGCCAATCCATGCAGCACCGGGTGCACGCCGAGGGGGGCAACGAACTCGATTTGGTCATGCGGATGTTGCGGCGCTCCGCCCCGGAACGGCCGGAAACGAGCGGCGAAACCGTGTGCAGCACGGAGGAGGATGACGGTGTGGCGGAGAATCGTTAAGGGCTGGAGCCGGGCGACTCCCGCGACCGGGGGCCGCTTGCACGTGCTCGTGGAAGCGGGCGACACCAGCGAGCTCGCCCGGCGGGCGATGACGCTGCAGTCGGTGCTCCTGGACCTGCACCGGCAGCTGGCCTCGGTCGAGTCCCTGGAGGAACTGGCCCGCACCATGGCGCTGGCGCTGATGGGAAGTCTCGCTTGCGAGCGTCTGGTGGTGCTGCGCACCGAGGAGCGCCGGCGCTTTCGTATCGTCGCCAGCCGGGGCGACGTGAGCACGGCGCTGCAAGAGTCGGCGGCGGACATCGCCGGCCAGCTGGCGCCGTTCCTGCCCCATGCCGAGCCCTTGGCGGCTCTGCATCCTCCCTTGAGCTCCGCCCTGCAAGGCGTGGCGGCGCAGTGCGAGACCCTCGGCTTGGCGCGTGCCGGCTGGCTGAACGTCGACCGTCAGGTGGATTGGGTCGTCCTGGTGGGGCCCAAGCTCTCCGGACACGAGTACGACGAGTTCGATCGCTCCCTCTTGCAGGCCACCTTCGACGCCGCCTGGCTCGCTTGCAGCCGCTTGCTCCTGGTGGGCAAGCTCGAAGAGCGCAACAAGGAGCTCTCTGACGCCAACCAGCGCCTCCTTTCCATCGACGATCTGAAGTCGGCGATCCTCACCGGCGTCAGCCACGAGCTGCGTTCACCGCTCACCCGCATTTTGAGCTACGCCGAGGCCATGCGCGACGGCGAGCTGCCGGGGGACGAGCGGCAGGCCTGCGTGGACATCATCCTGGGAGCAGCGCAGAAGCTCTCCTCCCACGTGGATCGGGCCCTCGCTTTCGCCCGCGTGATCGGCGGGCGCACGGTGCCGAAGTGCGAGCGCGTGGCCTTGCACCAGAGCGTGGAGGACGTGGTGGTCCTGGAGACGGCGAATGCCTGCGACCGGGGTGTGGCGCTGGAGCAGCGTTGCACGCCGCTCGTGACGCTGACCGATGCGGAGTACGTCCGCATCATCCTCAAGAACCTCGTGGACAACGCGCTCAAGTTCACCCCTCGGGGTGGACAGGTGCTGGTGGAGCTGGTGGCGGCAAGCGGCGGCGGCGCCACGCTGTCGGTGAGCGACAGCGGACCGGGCATCCCCGAGGAGGCGCGGACGCGCATCTGGCGACTCTTCGAGCACGGGGACATCTCGCTCCGTCGCGAGACCCAGGGTCTCGGCCTGGGGCTGGCGCTGGCGCAGCGTCTCGCCCTCGAACTGCGGCTGGAGCTCGAGCTGGCGCGGACCGGTCCGGACGGCAGTGTCTTCCGCCTCCACTTCGCCGAAGCGGCAGCGGCGGCAGCGGAACGTCAGATCGCGACGCAGGCGCTGGAACTGGTGCCGGTGCGCGCTCTCCCGGAGCCACCGGACCGGCGCTGAGCCCGCTTTGCTCGGGGAGCGCCGCTTGTGTTCCAATCCGCTCATGCGGTGGCAGCTCCCCGACGGCGCCCGCGCCGCCTTCCTGATCGGCGCCCTCGCTGGCTGCGTGCGGGTGCTGCACTTGCTGGACTACGCGCGCCTGCCGCTCTTCGCACGGCCGACGGTGGATGCAGCGCTGTACCTGGAGCAGGCGCAGCGCATCGCCGCTACCGGGACGCTGCCCGAGGTCTTCTTCAAACCGCCTCTCTACCCTTACCTCCTCGGTGCCTGGCTGCGCTGCGTCGGTCTCGAGTTCTTTTGGCTGCGCCTGCCCTTCGCCTTGCTGGGAGCGCTCACCGCCGTGCTCACCTGGCGGCTCGGGCGACGACTCTTCGATGCCCGTGTCGCTTTTCTCGCCGGCTGCATGCAGGCGCTGCAGCCCACCGCGGTCTTCTTCGAAGGCGAGCTGCTCGAGGTCGGTCTAGCGACTTGCATCCAGCTCGGAGCGCTGCTGGCGGTGCTGCAGGCTGGGTGCGCGCCACGCCCTCGCCACCGTTTCGCTGCCGGCTTGGCTCTAGGTCTCGGTTGTGTGGCCAAGCCGAGCTTCAGCGCCTGGGCATTGCTGGCGCTCCTCTGGCTCGGCCGCCGCGGCGCCCCGCTGGCGGCGACGGGCCTGCTCCTCGCTCTCGCACCGGTGACGCTGCACAACGCGCGGCACGGTGACTTCGTCCCGGTGGCGTCGAATTTCGGCCTCAACTTCTACCTCGGCAACAACCCCTGGGCGAACGGCCGGATGGCGCCGGCACCGGAGCTGCCGGCGGAACCGGCGCGGGCGCGGCGCACCGCGACGAGCCTCGCCGTCGCCGCCGCCGGTCACGAGCTGCGGCCGTCGCAGGTGAGCCGCTACTGGTTCGACCGCGGCCTCGCCGAAGCGGCGGCCGCGCCGCTGCACACGCTCGTGCTCTTGGGTCGCAAACTCTTCTACGTTTGCAACGGCGCCGCCATCGCGGACAACGAGGATCTCTCCGGCTTGCCGCGCTATCTGTGGGTCTATCGACTCCTCCCGGCGGGCCCGTGGCTTCTCGCCCCCCTCGGGCTCTTGGGGCTTCTGCTTTCCCGCCGCACCCGGGAGCTCCTGCTGGCGCAGAGCTTCGTTGGCGTGCAGGTGCTGGTGCTGCTGCCCTTCTTCGTCGTCGAGCGCTTCCGCTTGCCCTGGGTCCCAGTGCTGGCCGTCTTCGCCGCCTGGTGGTTGCTGCGGCTTCACTCCTTCTGGGGCGAGCGCCGCTTCTGGAAAACCGCCGCCACCGGGGTCGGAGTGCTCGGGCTCTGCAACCTGCCTCTCTTCGGGGTACGAGAGCCCGCGGCGTTGGACCTGGATTACAAGATCGGCTACGCCTACTTGCAGGAAGGAAATCTCGACGCCGCCCTGGCTGCCTACCGCCAGGCGGTAGAGCGGCGGCCGGAATCGGCACTGGCGCGCAACGCCCTCGGCACGCTGCTCGCCGAGCGCGGGGAAGACCTGGACGAGGCCGCCGCGCTGGTGCAGAGCGCGATGGCGCTGGATGCCAGCCACACCGCGCATTTCGCCGAGAGTCTGGCCCTGGTGGAGCTGCGGCGCGGACGACCGCAGGCGGCCCTCGACGCCTGCGCCCGCGGTCTCGCGGCCGCTCCCGATCCGCCGCTGCGAGGCGCGCTGTTGCGGCGCGCCGGGGAGGCGAAGATCGCCCTGGGTCGGGCCGGCGAGGCCCGGACCGATCTGCAGCAGGCCCTCGAGCTCCTGCCGGAGGGCGAGCCACGCCAGCAGGTGCGAGTCTTGCTGCACGACCTGGAAGGCGCGGCCGAGACAGACAGCGTCCCGCCGTGAGACAATTCCCGCAGCGATCCGGCGCCACGGGAGCGCGAGCGGAGGCAAGCGTGAACCTGCTGCACAGCCCGCGCATCTTCGGGTTCGTCGCCCGGCAGATGCTCTGTTCGGTCCCCATGGAAGCGCGGCGGCTCGCCCTCACCTTCGACGACGGCCCCAACCCGCGGGAGACGCCGCGCTTGCTGCGCCTCCTCGCCGAGCATCGCATCCAGGCGACTTTTTTCCTCCTCGGGCGCAACGTGCGGCGCTTCCCGCAGCTGGTGCAGGAGATCGCCGCCGCGGGACACGAGATCGGCAACCATACGCACAGTCACCTGGCGCTGCCGCTGCTGCCGCGACGCGCCATGCTGCGCGAGCTGGAGCGCACCAACCGCCTCATCCACGCCGCCACCGGCCACTGGCCCCAGCTCGTGCGCCCGCCTCTCGGCTGGTTCAGCACCGGGGTGTTGCGCACGCTGGCGGAGCACGGCTATCGGCCCGTGCTCGGCGACGTCTACCCGCAGGATTGCACCCGCCCCGGCGCCGCCGTCATCGCCGCCCGCGTCCTCGCCCGGGTGCAGCCCGGTTCCATCGTCATCCTGCACGACGGTGTCCCCTACGGGCGCGCCGACCGCAGCCAGTCGGTGGAAGCGGTGGCCTTGCTGATCGAGCAGCTGCGGCAGCGGCAGTACACCTTCGCCACCATCAGCCATCTGCTGGAGAGCGCGGGCGGAAAAGAGGCGGCGCCAGCGCCCCTCTCATGAAGGCTCGGCGAGGAAATCTTTCAGCACGGCGTTGAAGCTTTCCGGTGTTTCCAGATTGGGGAAGTGGAAGGCCCCGTCGATCTCCAAGACGTGGGCGCGCGGCGCCTGCGAGGCGATCTGTGCCGCGGTGTGGCGGAAGTCGTCGCGGTCCTCGCGGCCGCAGAGCACGAGCAGGGGCTGCTTGCACTCCATAAGCCGTTGCGCCGTGGGCGTGCCGGTGTCGGTCTCCTCGCTCTGCAACCAATCGCCGCGACAGCGTTCTTGCATGGCGCGCACGCTGCGCTCCAGCTCCGGATCGGCACGCACGCCAGCGAAGGCGCGATCGCTTCGCAGCAATCCGAGAGCGCCGGCGAGGTCTCCGGCACGGGCGCTCTGCCGCATCGCCTGCAGCAAGCTCCGCCACTCTTCTCCCGCTTCGACCCCCCAGAGCAGCGGCGCCACCAGCACCGCAGCGCGCAGCGCCCGGGGCTCCCGCAGGCAAAGCTGCAGGGCGGCGTCGCAGGCCACCCCATGGGCGAGCACCATCCCAGGGTGCAACCGATCCATCCCCACTTGCACCAGGGCGCGCCGGGCGTCGGCGGCGAAGCCGCTCCAGCCGTGGCCGGTAGGGGCGGTGGCCGACCGCCCGTGGCCGCGCCAATCGAGGCGAAAGACCTTGTGCTCGCCGCGCAGCGCTTCGCTCTGTGCCGTCCACTGCCGGTGATCCAGACTGATCTCGTGCAGCATCAGGACCGCGGTGCCTTCGCCCACCACGTCCACGTACATGTTGGTGCCGTCGCTGGTGAAGAAAGGCATGGACGCACCTCCGGCGGGGCACACGCTATCATGCCCCGGCCAGTGACGGAACCCCGGGCAGGTCGAGCCTTGCGCATCGCCTTCGTCAACGCCACGAAGAAGTGGGGAGGGGTGAAGACATGGTGCCTCGACATGGGGAGCGCCCTGCAACGGCAGGGGCACGCGGTGTGGATCTACGGCCGTGCCGGTGACTTCGTGGAGCGAGCGCAGCGACGGGGTCTCGCGGCGCGAGCCGTGCACTTCGGCGCCGACTTCGACCCGCTCTTGGTGGCGCGTTTCCTCCGCTGCTTCGCCCGCGACCGTGTCGACCGCGTGGTGGTGAACGTGAGCAAGGACCTGCGCACCGCCGGCGTCGCGGCGCGGCTGCTCGGCATCCCCACCATCCAGCACCTCGGCGCGCCGGGCGATCTCTGCGACACCTGGAAAGTGCGGGCGAGCCAGCGGCTGCTGCGGCCGCGCCTGCTCGCCTGCAGCGAGTTCGTCCGCGCCGAACTGCAGCGCCGCGTGCCGCTGCTGGGCGCCGCCGACTTCGCCAGCCTGCATCCAGGCACGGAGCTCGCAACCGCACCGGCCTCGAGCCACGGTGCGGTGCGCGTCCTCGTCAGCACCAGCCGTCTCGATGCGGACAAGGGGCATCGGGACCTGCTCGACGCGGCCGCCGCGCTCGCCGCCGAAGCCTTCGACTTCCATCTCGTCCTCGTCGGCAGCGGCACGGAGGAAGCGAGCCTGCGCGCCCAGGCTCGGCGGCTCGGTCTGGAATCGCGCCTCACCTGGGCCGGATTCCAATCCGAGGTGCGACCTTTCCTGCAAGCCGCCGACGTGTTCGTGCTCCCCTCCCTTTGCGAACCCCTCGGTATCGCCTTGCAGGAAGCCATGGCCCACGGCCTCGTCCCGGTGGCGCGCCGCGCCGGCGGCGTGCCGGAGATCTGGCCGCCGGGTCTGGAAGCACTCCTGGTGTCCCCGCAAGCCGGAGCCAACGGCTTGCAGCAGGTGCTCGCGCGCGTGCTCCGCAGCAGCGATGAAGAGCTGCAGCGCTGGAAGCAGCAGACCTGGGAGCACGCCGGTCGCGCCTTCGCCCTGGACCAGCAGGCGCGCCGCTTGGCCGCCTGGCTGGCGGCCTCGGGGCCCCCCTGAGCCCTTTCGGAGCCGTGCCTCAACCACACGACCGCGGGCCCCGACCGTTCGCTGGAAATCCTTGCCTGGGGAGCCTTTGCGATGGACTCCCGGGACGGAGCGAGGCAGCATGCGGGCATTGGAGGCAGAGAGCCCGGTCGCGCCCGCGGCGAGAGGTCGCCCACGAGGGGCGCTCGACGGGCTCCGAAGAAGGAGGAATGTCGTGCGAGCCGTGGACGCAGCTCTGAGCAAGAGCGCCGAAGCACTGTGGCCGGTGTTTCAATTCGCCAACAACCGGCTCAAGCCCGGCAAGCCCTTCCAGCCGCGCTGGGCGCCCGCAGCGTTGCCGCGCAGCTGGGAACGCAGCTTCCCCAAGCTCGGTTGGCCGCGCGAGACCGACTCGCTTTGCCCGCAGTGCGTGAAGGAAGTGCGCGCCGAGATCCTCGCCGACCGCGTCGAGCCGCGGGTGCTGGTGGAAGGCAATCCAGGCGAGATCAAGGCCACGGTCATCGAGCGCGACGGCAAGGTGCTGATGGTGAAGGACTGCCCCAAGCACGGCCGTTGCGAGGACGTCATGGCCATCGACCCGGCGTTCCTGTCCCGCATCGAACGCCTCTACCCTGGCCGGGACTTCAAGTCGCCGACCACGGACTTGCGCCAGCACGGCACCTCGTCCATCCAGTACGGCCGCGGCGCCGTGCTCACCATCGATCTCACCAACCGCTGCAACATGATGTGCGACCCCTGCTTCATGGACGCCAACCAGGTGGGCTACGTGCACGAGCTGTCCTTCGCCGACGTGCAGAAGATCCTGGACGACTCGCTCTCCATCCAGCCGCGGCGGCAGATGTCAGTGCAGTTCTCCGGTGGCGAGCCCACGGTGAGCCCCATCTTCCTGGAGTCCGTGGCCTACGCGAAAAAGGTGGGCTACTTCAGCATCCAGGCGGCGACCAACGGCATCCGCTTCGCCCAGGACCTGGATTTCGCCTACCGGGCCCGGGAAGCGGGGATGCGCCTGGCGTACCTGCAGTTCGACGGCACCGACAACGCCAGCAACGCCCATCGCAAGATCGGCAACCTCTTCGACGTCAAGCTGCGGGCCATCGACAACCTGGCCAAGGCGGACATCGACGTCGTCCTCGTGGTCACCATCGTCAAGACCATCAACGACGACCAGGTGGGACCCATCATCGACTTCGCCATCGAGAACTCCGACAAGATCAGCGTCGTGTCCTTCCAGCCCGTGAGCTTCACCGGCCGCGACGAGGACATCAGCGATGCCGACCGCGAGCGCATGCGCTACACCCTGTCGCACCTGGCCCACGACGTGAAGAACCAGACCGGCGCCACCGATCCCCTGGTGGACTGGTATCCCCTCTCCGGTCTGGGGCCGTTCTCCGACATGGTGGACCTGATGAAGGGGGCCGGGGCCGACTGGGGTTCGCTCAAGTGCGGCTGCCATCCGAACTGCGGCATCGGCACCATTCTGTTCGTGAACACCAAGACCAAGCAGATGGTCCCGGTGTCGGAATTCCTCAACCTGGAGCGCCTCCTCGCCGACGTGCGCACCATCACCGACGCCAACCGCGGCCGCGCCCTCACCAAGGCGCAGCTGGCCCTGGCGCTGCTGCGCAACTTCGACGCCCAGCGGGCACCGCTGTCGCTGAAGGATTTCCTCAAGAAATTCGACAAGCAGTCCGGCGGTCACGCGGGCTTCGACGATCAGCCGGACTACGATTGGCGGGTGCTCTTCGTGGCCGGCATGTGGTTCCAAGATCTGTTCAACTACGATTTCCGCCGCACCGAGATGTGCATCATCCCCTACGGCACGCAGCAAGGGGAGATCTCGTTCTGTGCCTACAACACCGGCGTGGGCTGGCGGCAGATCGTGGAGCACATGCACATGAACGCCACCACCGCCGAGTGGTACAAGCAGCACGGCAAGCACGGCGTCTACGCCAGCGGCAAGGATCTGGCGCTGCCCATGTACGACGATCCGGTGACCACCCGGGTGCCGCAGCGCCGCCCGCAGCAAGTGACCCTGAAGCTGGGCGGCAACGGCAATGGGAATGGGAATGGCAACGGCCACACCGAAGCGACGGCAGTCCAGGCACCTAGCGGCGTAGGTTGCGGCACCGGCTGCGGCTGCGGCTGAGAAGCGCGGGGCGCCCGGAACCGGCGCTCGCATCGCTGCATTCCAAGGGATGGAGGGGAGAGCCCTTCATCCCTTTTTTTTGCCCCTGCCAGCATGTAGCATGACAGGGTCCCGCCAAGGTGGTGAGCATGTCGCGTCGCATTGCCGTCGTCTTCCTGGTGGCACTCTGCCTCGGTTCGTTGCCTGGCGCGAGCGTGGCCCAGAACCGGTTGGCCACGGGTCAGCATCCGCCGGCCCTCGAGGCGCAGGTGGACAGCTGGTACCTGGAAGCGATGGAGGCGATCTACCAGGGACGCCCGAGCGAAGCGGACCGCGTCGCCACCGCCATGGAACGCGCGGTGCCGGAGGATCCGCGGCCCTATCTCTTGCGGGCGCGCATCCTGCGCCTCGATCTCCCGGATCAGAACGAGGACCGCGACGCCATCGGCGCCAAGGCGGACGCGATCAAGCGCGCCTGCGAACAAGCACTGTCCGCCTCCGACGCGATCGTGAAACGGGATCCAGGTTCTGTGGCGGGACATCTCTACCGCGGCTGGGCCTTCATGTTCCTGGCCCAGGTGCACGCCCTTTCCAACGAGTACTGGGGCGCGGGCCGGAAGGCGGCGGCGGGAAAGAGCGACTTGGACTTCGTCCTCGCCGGCGAGCCGGGAAACCCGGACGCGCTCCTCGTCCAGGGCGTCTACCTCTACTTCGCCGACATCCTCCCCGGGATGGTGAAGTTCGCCCGCGTCTTCCTGCGCGTCCCGGGCGGCCACCGGGAGCGCGGCCTGGAATACATCGCCGCCGCGGCCGCACGGCAGGGCTACACCGAGCTGGATGCGAAGACGCTGCTGGCCGTGGTGCTCTTCGGCTTCGAGGGTCGCCTCGAGGAGGCCCGGATGCACTTCGACGCCGTGCTGGAGCCCTACCCGGACAACGCCCGCCTCATCGAACCGGTGGCGGCGATGAGCTTCTGGTTCCCACGGGAGATGGAGGCCACGAGGCAACGCACGGAGGAAACGGCGCAGGTCGTTTCCAACAGCCCCGAGCAGGGGGAGCGCAACGTCGCCGCCCGCTTGCAGTTCTACTTGGGGCTGCAAGAGTTCCTCACGGGCCGCGTGCAAGCGGCCCGGGAGCGACTCGAGACCCTGAGCCGCAATTTGCCCACCGATCCAGATTGGCTGGAAGCGGATGTGCTGCGCAGCCTGGTGGATCTGGACCGAATCCTCGGCGAGGACGAGGTGGCGAGTTCCCGCCTGGCGGCGCTGCCGGAGAAGAGTCCGCTCCGCAGCCGCCTGTACCGCGTCCTGCAGGAACCGGCACCGCTGGAGCAGGAGCGGCGCAATCTGCTGGCGCTTCAAGGCGACCTGGAAGCGATGTACGCCGGGGCGCCGGATGGGGCGGCGAGTGCCCTCGCGGGGCTCCAGGACCAGAGCAGCCCTCCCCTCGATTTCTATCGAGGTGAGCTCGAGCTCCTCCGCGACCGGCCCGAGGCGGCAGAGCCGTACTTCACCCGCCTGACCCAGGTGAAGGGTGATGGTTGCTGGTCCTTGTTCCGCTACGTCGCTTACCTGCGCCTGGCGGAGATCCAAGGCGGCTCGGGGCACTACAGCGCCGCGGCGTCGACGCTGCAGAAGGCGATGGACAGCCGGGAGCAGCGTGATCTGCTGCGGCACGTGACCCGAGCTCGGAAGCGCTACTACGAGAACGGTGCCGCTGCCCCGGCCGGCACACGCACGGCAACGCGCCAGGATGGGCCCGGCAGCGCCCGCGCCCAGTCGCAGTGATCAGCCCCCGTCCCGCGCCGCGCCCTGCCACACCGAGCTCCCCGCCCAGCGATAGAGACGAAACGGCCCGCGGATGACTGCAGGGAGCGCATCGTCGTTCGGCACGTAGGTGCGTGCCGAAGGCACGGGGTCGCCGGGAAGCAGAACCAGGAGATCCGGCTCCAGCTCGAAGACGAAGCCGAAGGCCGCGTCGGTATCGTCCGGGCCGGTGGGAGTCATCTGTCGCGCCGCCGCCACCCGCGGGCTGATGCGTCCTTGCACGTCTTCGACCCGCAGGCCGCTGTGGTAACCGAGGGCGCCGACACGGGCAGCGCCGACGATGGCTTCGGGCACCGCATGCGCTCCCAGCCAGCGACCGATGCGCTCGTAAGCGACGTCCACTTCCGGAGCCGCGGTGCGGCCCCCGGCGGTCCAACTCGGCTGGGCCACGACCAGGAGCAGCGCCGCCACCAGGGCCGGCCGCGTGCGCGTCCGGCGCCACACCGCTTCGACGGCGAGCAGGTAGCCGAGGGGAAGGACGGGCGCGAGCAAGCGCTGCACTTCCGCGCCGCGCGCGGGCGCCATGGAGAACAGCGCCAGCGCCAGCAACCCCCAGGCGAGTCCGAGACGGCGTCCGAGCCAGAGGCGGCGATGCAGCCACTCGGACACCAAGATGGCGAGAGCGAGGACCATCACCGGACGGCGCAGCACCAGGTCGAGCACCAGACTGGCGGCGCGATACAAGCTGGTAGCCGAGGGTGGCCACGGTTCCCACGTGGCAGGATGCTGGCCGTAGTGCGCCCAGCGCCAACCGAGGCACAGCACGGCCCCGGCGATGGCGCCGGCCAAGGGCAGCCAGGCCCGCAGGCGCCGCGGTTCGCGCAACCCGGCGCCGAGCGCCACCGGGAGCGCCACCAGCACGAGGTCCGTGCGCACACAAGCAGCGAGCGCCGCCCACGCCGCGAGGGCGAGGTCCGAGCCCGTGTCGCCCTTGCCGGTGCGCAGGATCGGAATCAAGAGCACTAAATAGAGCGCCGCGAGCGGTCCGCTGGCACCGGAAATCGTGTGCGCCACCACGAGCCGATCGAGAGCGAGGAAGAGGGCGGCGCCGGCGCCGACGAGAGCGTCGCGCGGCCCGTCGAGAACGCTGAGCAGCCCGGCAACGCCGAGGAAGATGCCGAGGATCATGACCCAGAAGGGGGCGCGGGAAGAGAACGAGAGCAGCGAGAGCACCCCGACCCAGATCGGGCTGTCGGCCAGATCGCGCTTCTCTCCGGGGTTGAACGCCAGACCCTCGCCGCTGCGGAAATTGGTCGCCACCCTGAGCGCCGTGTAGCCGGCGTCGTCCGGCTGCAGGCCCACCTGCAAGCACAGATGGGCCGTCAACCCCAGGAAGATCGCCACGGGTATCAAGCCGAGGAGGGTGCGCATCGAGGTCCCGGGTTCTTGGTGGCGCGGCGAAACCACGCCGCGTTCACGCCAGAGCGGCCAGACCGCCTTGGGTTCCCACCCAGACACGCCCGTCGTGCACCAGCATGCTGGTGACGTGAGCGTGCGGAAGACCGTCGAGCAGTCCTAGCCTCTTGCCGCGGGACTCGAGCGCGGTGCCCCGTGCAGGATCCAGACTGGCGCTCGCCGCGACCCAGGCGCCGGCGTGCGACCCCACGTGGAGATTGCCTGCATGGACCAGCACCGCGGTGATGTGGTTCTCCGCTTCGCCTTCCCAGGCGTAGCTCTCGAGGCGATTGCCTTGCCAGCGAACGAGTCCATGATCGGTGCCGATCCAGAGCCGCTCGAGCCCGTCCCAGGCCAAGCAATTCGCACGCCCCACGGCCAGGTCCCAGCGTTCCGGGCGCGGCGCCGCCGGGGACCAGAGGTAGTAGCTCGCCCCGGGCCGGGCGGCGAGGACGAGCCCGGGGGCACCGGCACCGGCGAGGAAGAACGACGGGTTCTCGCCGCGAAACGCCACCTCGCTCCAGGCGCCTTGCACACGCACGTGCAGCCCAGCGCTGCCGAGGGCCAGCAACATTCCCTGCCAGGACACGAGCTGGTGCACCGCACGCCCGGGAAACTCCAGGTCGCGCAGCCAGCGCCCGCGGAAGTCGCGGCCGAAGAGGCCGTGCCGGGTGGCGCACCACAGCGTGCCGGCCTCGGGATCATGCGCCAGGGCGTGGACCTCGGGGGAGCGCTGCTGCCGCACCACGCTCTCGCAGGACCAGTGTTCGTCGGCGAAGTGGAGGACGCGACCGCCATCGCCACCGCAGGCCAGACCGCGCGGCGTCGCTGCCAGGCAGGCGATGCGCGCTGATTCGGGCTCGGCGGCGGAAGCCCGCCAGCGCGATTCCGGCAGGTTGCGCCAACGGCGGGAGAAAGTGGTGATCCGTGGCGCGAAAGCGGCGGCCTCGGGGCGACGACGGAAGCGCAGCGCGCCGCGGCCGCTCGCTCCCCCGTCCGGGAGCACCTCGCGCGGCGTGGCGGCACCGGCCCCTTCCACGAGTCGGCACAGGCTGCTGTGTTGCACGCACCAGAGCTCGCCACGATGGCTCGCCAGGTGGCGCACCGGAACTTCGTCGAGCGGCTCTGCCTCCACCTCCCCGCTGGCGGCAGCCTCGAGGTCGGAGAGAGGCAGGCGGTACAGTCCGGTGGCGGTGCCGAGATAGAGATGCTCGCCGTGGGCGCAGACGGCATGCACCCGCCCGTGCTCCACCGGCCCTTGGGGGTCGCCGAACTGGATCCGACCCCAGCGCCGGAGTTCGGCCGGGCGTTGCAGAAGATCGCGCCTCCGTGCCACGTGCGCGCACCCATGCACGCCGACGACGACGTACTCGCCCGCCTGGATCACGGTGGTGGCGTAGCGCGAGGTCAGGCCTTCCTGCTCGCTCCACTGGTAGAGGGACGGTTCCTCGGCCGCGCCCGTGGCCAAGAGCAGGATGCCGCAGTTGTTCGAGATCACCAGGAGGCGCAGGCGCTCCGGCTGGCACTCGAGGGCCAGGAGATGCAGCAACCGCGCCTGTGGCAAGGGCAGTTCTAGGAGTTCGAAACCGCCGGCCCCCTCCCGGTAGATCCGCCCGCCGCCGGTGGTGGCGTGCAGTCGGCCGTGGACGAAAGCGATGCCGTTCAGATAGGCGCCGGTGCCGCGGGCGTGCGCTAGGGCTCGCTGCCACCGCGGTCGCGGCGCGCCGGCGAAGGTGTCTTGCAGCAACCGCGCCGCGTCGTCGCTCCAGGCCAGGCCGTTGGGAGTGGCCACGGCGATGCGACTCCCTTCCTGCGCCACGTGCAGGACCGGATGGGCGGGGATGCCGTCGGCGGTGGTCCACTTGGCCTGACGGCCGCTTTCGGGATCGAGGAAGGAAAGACCGCCCTGGTGGGCGATCCACAGTCCGCTGGACGTCGGGCAGATGGACTGGATGCCCGTCGAGTGCGTGAAGACTCGGTCAATCATGCGCGGACCCTGGCGCGATCCTCGTCGTTCTCCAGCGCGGTGTCGTTCTCCACCGCGGTGGCGGAGCCGTTCCGCGCTCCGGCTCGTTCCTTCGACCGCTGGCGCGGGAGCACTGCAGTGTAACAGTCAGCCTCTGCACCAGGCAATACCGCACCCGGCAAAGCTTTTGACCGCTCGGGCGCCATTTGGCATCATCGCTGCGATCGCGCCGGGTCGGTCCCCGTGCGCGCGAGAAACCGAAGAAAGGAGCCCTCGTGGCGCCTTCGACGACCTCCTCGTCCCGCGTCGACGCGCTGGTGCGCGAGCAGGAACAGCATTTCCAGCACTGGGAGAAGATCAAAGACGTCGTCGACCAGTGCATCGACATGATGCTCAACTACCGCCAGAGCGGTCATCCCGGCGGTTCGCGCTCGAAGGTGCATGCGATGCTGGTCCTGCTCCTGGGCGGCGTCATGCGCTGGGACCTGCGCCATCCGGAGAAGCGCTTCGGGGACCGTTTCGTCCTCGTGGCCGGGCACTGCACCCCCTTGCTGTACTCCATGCTCGCCGTCCTTTCCGAGTCGCTCCGCGTCCTCCACCGGGAGACCGGCGAGGCGCGCTATCGCATCCCGAAGTCCGAGGAGTTCGCTCTCCACTGGGAGGACCTGCTGCTCTTCCGCCGCAACCGCGGCCTCCCGGGCCACGCCGAGATGGAGGGCAAGACGCTCTTCGTCAAGGCGAACACCGGTCCTTCGGGGCACGGGTCCCCGCCGGCCGCCGGTATCGCCATGGCGCTCAAGCGCGCCGGTGCCGAGGGCGTCCGCGTCTTCGCCCTGGAGGGCGAAGGCGGCCTGACCCCGGGCGCCGCCCACGAGACCCGCAACTCCGCCTGGGGCCTGGGGCTGGACAACCTGGTGTACTGCGTGGACTGGAACGACTTCGGCATCGACGAGCGCCCCGCCAGCAGCGTCGTGCACGGTTCGCCGGCGGACTGGTTCGGCGCCAGCGGCTGGCGCGTCATCGGCGTCGAGCAGGGCATGGACTGGCCGGAGTTGACCCGCGGTCTGCTCGAGACCGTGCACGGCGACAACCCGCAGCATGTCCCCAGCGTCTGCTACTTCCGTACCCGCAAGGGGCGGGGCTACGGCGTGCTCGACGCCAAGTCCCACGGCACGCCGCACAAGCCCAACAGCGAGCTGTACTGGAAGGGACGGCAAGAGTTCGCCGCCAAGTACGGCGTGGAGTTCGCCGGGATGAACGACCCCGTGCCCGCCAGCGCCGAGGCCTGGCGCCAGCAAGTGGTGCACAACTTCACGGTGGTCATGAAGGTGTTGCACGACGACGTGGAGTGCGTGCGCTACATGGCCGACCGCCTGGTGGAGCTGGGAGATTCGGTGCCCGAGTCCATCCCCAGCTTCCGCTTCCCCCGGCCCGGCAACCCGGCGACGGATCCGGAGCTCACGGACTACGAGCGCTATCCCCAGGAGCTGTTCGAGAAGCCCGGTGCCAAGGCGCCGAACCGGGCGGCCCTCGCCAAGTGGGGCGCGTGGGTGAACGCCTGGTCGCAGGCGAAATACGGGCGCCCGCTGTTCCTGGCCATGTCGGCGGACCTCGCCGATTCCACCAACATCGCCGGTTTCGCCAAGGGTTTTGGCAGCTTCGCCGGCTACGGCTGGTACGAGCGCACATCGAATCCCGAGGGCGTGCTCTTGCCGCAAGAAATCACCGAGTTCACCAACGCCGGCATCGCTTGCGGCATCGCTTCCACCAACCTATCGGAGCGGCCGTTCGAAGAATGGTCGGGCTTCATGAGCGCCTGCTCGACCTACGGATCCTTCGTCTATCTCAAGTACGGCCCCATGCGTTTGTTCAGTCAGGTCGTCCAGGATTGCCAGATCCGCCTCGGCAAGGTGCTCTGGGTGGCCGGCCACTCCGGTCCCGAGACGGCGGAAGACTCGCGCACGCACTTCGGCATCTACGAACCGTACGTGACCCAGCTCTTCCCGGACATGCAGGTCGTCGACCTGCACCCGTGGGAACACAACGAGGTGCCCGTGGCCATCGCCGCGGGCCTCCGCCATGGCGCCCCCATCCTGGCGCTGCATCTGACGCGGCCTGCCATCGAGATCCCCGACCGCGCCGCTCTGGGGATCCCGTCGTACACCGCCGCAGCGCGCGGCGCCTATGTGCTGCGTGACTACCATCCGGGGCAGCCGCAGCGCGGTGTGGTCATCGTGAGCGGCACGTCGACGACGGCGAACTTGGTACGCATCCTCCCGGACCTGGCGCAGGAGAAGCTCAACGTCAAGGTCGTCGCGGCCATCTCGCCGCAACTGTTCTGGTCCGAGTCCAAGCGCTACCAGGAGAGCGTCCTCTCCGCCAGCGAGTGGATGGACTCCATGGTGGTCGCCAACCGTGGCCGGCGCACCCTCACGGACTGGATCCCGCACCGCATCGCAGCGGAGTACGCCATGACGCCCGACTGGGACGACCGCTGGCGCACCGGTGGCTCTGTCGAGGAAATCGTCGAGGAAGCGCACCTGTCGCCGCGCTGGCTCCTGCAGGGCATCGAGCGCTTCGTCCGCGAGCGCGACACCCGGCTCCGCCGGCTCCGCGAAGCCGTGGAACAGGCAGAGAAAGCCTAGTCGGGCGGAGCCCAACGAGGCCACCGCAGCGCCACTCGAGTCGCCCCCGGTACTGCAGGCGGCCGGCGCACGTCATTTCCTCGGCCAGCCTCTGCTCCGCGCCGGCCCTTCGTCCCTTGTTGAGCACATTCTGCGCTCAGCGCTACAGTTTCCCTTCCCTCGTCACCCCCACCACCAGACGTCGCTTACACCCTGCCCCTCGGACAGCGCTCAGGTGCCGGAGAACGGTGAGCGCTCTCCGAGTCCCGGCCCGAGAGAGCGGAAAACAATGAGACATCTGGCACGCTCTCTCCCCCACCCGACGGGAGCGGAAAACAACGAGAGCGCTGGCACGCTCTCTCCCCCACCCGACGGGAGCGGAAAACAACGAGAGCTCTGGCACGCTCTCTCCCCCACCCGACGGGAGCGGAAAACAACGAGAGCTCT
>Ga0075418_10000055_pt1 | contig 90802 bp, 76 predicted proteins | sample SoiMetdeltSBSDD2_FD_81776 | JGI IMG/M metagenome (GOLD analysis project Ga0075418, IMG submission 81776) | Bulk soil microbial communities from a Populus tree surrounding site in Tennessee, USA - Soil MetaG P. deltoides SBSDD2 | ecosystem: Environmental > Terrestrial > Soil > Tree plantation...
CCTGGCCGCGCCGTTCGGGATCGTCTACGTCCTGGCCGTGTCGGTGGAGGACGGCCAGGGCTGGGGCGTGACCGAACAGTTTCTGCGGGCATGTTTCCCGGAACCGCAATGGGTGGACCCGCAAATCGAGCGGATCGGCGTAGCCGCGGAACTTGAGGGCCAGAAGCTCACCCTGCCCGGCTTCCTGCTCCGCACGCTCCGAGCCCCCACCGAATCCATGATCAATTGATCCAGCATTTTGGGGGATACTGCTGCCTCGGCCGCGGCGGAGGCAGCATTTTCGCGGATACTGCTGCCTCAAGTGATCATGGGTTCGGCCGTCACGTCGTGGTCTGTCACGTAACCGACGACCCGTATCACTCCGGGCGCCGGAGGGCTCCTTCTTGGGCGGAAACTTCTTCTACCCGAAAGGAAGCTCCATGACGTACCACCAGATCGGACGCGGGATCGCCACTGTCGCGACCGCTGTCGGCGTCGCGGGCGTGCTGGCCCTCGGCCTGACCGCGTGCGGCAAATCGGAGGACAGGCCGGGCGGCGGATTGGGTCTTGACCGTGCGCTTCCACGCGTACCAATGAAAAGGCAGAAGGAGCAGCAGCAAGAGCGCGAAAAGCACGGCCCGGGCCTTTATAACTCGACGACGGAGCGCAGCACCTCACCGCGATGCATCTTGGCGAACGCCTCCTCCACGTCGCCCAGGCCGATGCGTTCCGAGACGAACATGTCCAGATCCAGCCGCCCCTGCAGGTAAAGGGAGATGAGCATCGGGAAGTCGCGCGACGGCAGGCAGTCGCCATACCACGAGGATTTCAGCGCCCCACCGCGGCCGAAAACGTCAAGCAGGGGAAGCTCCAATTTCATTTCCGGCGTGGGTACCCCGACGAGCACCACGGTGCCGGCCAAGTCCCGGGCGTAGAAAGCCTGCGTGTAGGTTTCCGGGCGGCCCACCGCCTCCACCACCACATCCGCCCCGAAACCCCCGGTCAGCTCCCGGATCGCCTCGACCACATCGACGTCACCGCCGGCCTTGATGGTGTGGGTGGCGCCGAGTTGCTTGGCCCAGTTGAGTTTTCGGTCGTCGAGATCGACACCGATGATCGTGGTCGCGCCGGCCAGCCTGGCCCCGGCGATCGCCCCGTTGCCGACGCCGCCGCAGCCGATCACCGCGACGCTGTCGCCGCGCGTCACCGCGCCGGTGTTGAGCACGGCGCCCAGCCCGGCCATCACTCCGCAGCCGAGCAGGCCCGCCACGGCCGGCGCCGCCGCCGGGTCGACCTTGGTGCACTGGCCCGCCGCCACGAGGGTCTTCTCCACGAAGGCGCCGATGCCCAGCGCCGGTGCGAGCACGCGGCCATCGGTCAGCGTCATCTTCTGCGTGGCGTTGTGCGTGGCGAAGCAGTACCACGGCTTGCCTTTCCGGCACGCGCGGCAGTTGCCGCAGACCGCCCGCCAGTTGAGGATCACGTAGTCGCCGGGCTCCAGGCCGCTCACCTGCGGCCCGATCGCCTCGACGACGCCGGCCGCCTCGTGCCCGAGCAGGAACGGGAAGTCGTCGTTGATGCCGCCCTCCCGATAGTGCAGATCGGTGTGGCACACCCCGCAAGCCTGCACCTTGACCAGCGCCTCGCCCGGACCGGGGTCGGGCACGACGACCGTCTCCAGGCTGACCGGGGCGCCCTTCTCGGCGGCGACGATCCCACGAACCTCTTGAGCCACCGTGCTCTCCTCTCCTGCTCCACAAAGTGATCCCAAACTAACACCTGATCTTGGCTCGGGAAATCATCGGTACAAACCCTGATTTCGCCTACGGGTTCGTTCGTTCCGGCGTAGGAGGTCGCGGCGGCATCTATCCGGTCATGCTCATCAATGTAGTGTCTTCGTCCTATCTCTGGAGGAGTGCAATGACGACACGCCGCACGATCCTCAAGACCGGAACGGTCACCGCGGCCGGGCTCAGCGTCGGCATCTTTCCCGGTCCCGCGAAAGCGGCACCGCCAACGTCCACAACACCCGATGTGGCACGGCTTCAGGCGGCATTGGATCAGTTCGCCGCCGTCGGCGCGGCCACCGGCGTGCTGGCCGAGGTGCGCGACATCAGCGGCTGGGCCTGGCGCGGCAGCGCCGGGGTGGCCGAGCTCGGTACATCGCGGAGGGTACCGACCAACGGCCGGTTCCGGGTGGGCAGCGTCACCAAGTCGTTCGTGGCCACGGTGGTGCTCCAGCTGGTCGGCGAGCGCCGGATGTCCCTGGACGACCCGCTCGCCCGCTGGTACCCCGGGATCGTGCCCAACGCCGATCGCATCACCGTCAGGCACCTGCTGCAGCACACCAGCGGCATCTTCAACTACACCGACCGGCTCTTCGAGCTCTACCCGACCATCGACGACATCCTGCGGATCCGGTACCGCCACTGGACGCCCGCCGAGATCATGGCGATCATCGACGGTCAGCCGGCACTGTTCGAACCGGGAACCGAATGGTCCTACTCCAACACCAACTACATCCTGCTCGCGCTGATCATCAAGCGGGTCACCGGGCGCGACTACGCGTCGGAAGTGGACCGGCGCATCCTGCGGCCGCTGCGGCTGACCGCTGCCGACGTGCCCGGCGACAACCCGTTCATCAAGGGCCCGCACTCGCACGGCTACGAGCCGGCGCTGCGCGGCGAAGTGGTGGAGCCGGTCGACGTGACGGTCTTCAACCCGTCGGTGGCCTGGGCCGCCGGCGAGATGACCTCCACCACGACCGACCTCAACCGCTTCTTCGGGGCGCTCATGAGCGGGCGGCTGCTGCGCCCGGCGCAGCTGGCCGAGATGCGCACCTCCTTCCGCGACGCGGAGTACGGGCTCGGCCTGCAGTCCTTTCAGCTGCCGTGCGGGCGGTTGTGGGGGCACACGGGTGGCATCTTCGGGTACATCACCCTGGCGGCGTCCACTGAGGACGGTCGCCGGCAACTATCCTTGTCCATCAACCCGTGGATCGAGGGCGACCCCAACCCGCCGCTGCTCGATCTGGCGCTGGCCGCCTTCTGCGACCCGTCCGAGGCCGCCCGGGCGGCGGTGAGCGCCGCGCCGCGGCTCCTGAGCCGCTGGTAGCTGGTCCAGGGGATCTAGCATTTCCCCGAAAATGCGGCCTCAGATCGTTGGGAGGCAACATTTTCTCGGAAAATGCTCGACCGGCGGCGGGATCAACTGATCATGGGTGGGCCGGCAAGCCGGCCCACCCATGAGAAAGGTCAGCACGAAGGGCCGATGAGGACCATTCCGGTGTAGACGTACGCGTCGCTCACCCACGTGCCGTCGCTGAGCTTGTCCCACACGTTGCTGGGGCCATAGCGGCCGGTGTGCGAGGTGCCGGTGCGATGGCAGGTCACGTTGACCGTGGCCCCGTCGGCGACCGACCCCACGATCGAGAAACCGGTACCCGGCCCGGAGCGCTTGTTCAGGGTGGTTCCGCCGAAGGTGTCGACGAGCCCCTGGTTCTGCATCAGTTTGCCGTAGTTGTAAAGGCTGCCGCCCACATTCACGCGGGTGCTGCCGTGCAGCGCGTAACCCTCGTACTCCGCGGCACCGTTGAAGAACACCCACTTGCCGGCCGACCGCTGGTGCCATCCCACCCTGGTGTCGCCCTTGAGAATGCTCCAGTGGACGTGCGGCCCGGTGGCCGAGCCGCCGCAGGAGACATCGACCCCGATGTTACCCAGGAACGCTCCCTCGCCGACGCTCGTGCCGTTGGCCGGCGTGATGTTTCCGGACAGGTGGTAGTAGTCGCTGGTGTAACCGTTGGGGTGGTAGACCCGCAGCCAGCCCCGGCGGCTGGAACACATCACATAGACGTTGCCGGAACCGGCGGCCAGCACCCGGCCGTCGCCGCCGGCCAGGTCGACCGAGCCGCGCGAGGTGCCGTGCGGGCCACCGGTCAGGCGCCACGACTGGCCGACGGCCCAGGGAAGGCGAAGCTCCGTGGTGCTGCTGGCGGTCGCGGCGATCCCTATGTCGCCCATGCGGCCAGCGGCGGCGAAGACCTCGCGCTCGCCCGCGCTCATGATGCCTTCCGGCGCCGCCGACGCGAGGCGGCCAAACTGCGCCGAGCCGTCAAGCCCGACGCTCCAGTGCCCGTTTTCGCGCTGGGCCACGAAAACCCAGCCGTCCGGGTACGACCCCTCGCGCTCGGCGGCGGTGATGACCGCGGTGCCGGTCGACCAGCCGGCCTGCGCGTCCTCTCGGGACACGTTGACTTGGAAGCCACGGCCGCCGGCCGTCACGTTCCCGCGAGTCTGGCCGGTGGCGGCGAGCATCGCCGCCACCACGGCCTCGTCAAGCTGATCGACGGCCGCGGATGAGGACGCCGACGCCAGGCCCGAAGGCGCCAGCGCGGCCATGGTCACAGGCAACAGAACCGCCGCTAGACTCGAGGTGAATCTTCTGATACTCATCGATGTATCGTGCGTCATTCTGTACCACAAATGCTTGCCAAACCCTTGCCGCGCTGGTGCCTGGGGTTTTCAGAGCTGCGCGCAATCACCCACTTTCGCACCGACCACAGTGTTGGGCGCCCCGAAGTCCTTGACCTGCGCACTGTTGCCCGTGCAGATCAGTGCGCCATAGAGGTTGTTGCCGACTAGCAGCGGCCCATAGGCGCCGGCGAGCCGGCTGTAGCGTTCGTTCGCCGAGACCTGCGTGTTGGCGGACAGGATGACGGCGCCGTTGAACCGGTTGCCGGCGGCGGTCACATCGCGGCTGGTGCTGGTGATTCTGACCGTACCGTTGACAGTGGAACCGAACAACTGCACCGCCTCGGCACCGGTCGACAGCAGGGTGCCACTGATCGTGCTGTCCCGCACCACGAGCGAGGCACCAGCCCGCACCGTGACCTGGCCGGCCACCTGGGCGTTGGTCAGGCACGTCACGCCCTGGCCGGCGACCACATTGAACTGGTGTCCGGTCAGTGTCGTGGTGCACGCCGGGGACGCACCGGGCAGGACGGTGGCCTGGTAGCTGGCGGCCGGGCCGATGTTGCCGGCCGGGTCGATGGCGCGGTGCTCGACCAGGTGCGTGCCGAAGCCGGGTATGAACCCGCCGCTGGGGTGATCGTCGGGCAGCGTCTGCTCGAAGGTCGCCCGGGAAAGCCCGCCGGTGCCAAGACTTCCATAGGTCAGCGCCTTGACGTTGGTCCCGGAGTGGCGGAACTGGAACGGCGAGGAGGGGATCGGCTTTTCCGGGAAGCCGAAGTAGTTGAACCAGCCGTCGCGGTCGAGCCGGAGCTGGCCGACCACGAACCGCTCGCCGCTGTAGGCGGTGAGGTCGTCCCGCGGCTGCAGCAGCATGTCCCAGCCGTCGAAGTAGACCGGATGCTCCAACGCCCCGGCCAGGGTGGTCAACGGCGCGGACAGGGTGCGGGGCGCGGTCGGGGCCACGTTGTCGACTGTCCACTCCAGACTGTCGGAGGCACCGCCCGGGTCGGCGGGATCGGTCACGGTCACCGCCAGCCGGTGCGTGCCGGCCGGCAGATTCAACTGGCCGAGGTCGATTCGACGGCTGTTGTGGTCATTTGGTACCGGTGAGCCGTTGACTGACCACGCGACGTCCACCACGCGGTCGGCCGGGTGGTTGGTCTCGATGAAGACGACCTCGTTCCCGGCGACCGGCTGGCTGTTCGCCGTCGAGGCGGTGATCTCCGCCGCCGGCGGTGAGGGCGCCACGCCGGGCTCGCCGACCGTCCACTCGCGAGTTTGCACGAACCTGGGCCCGCTGAAGCCGGAGTTGGTGGGGCTGTTGCCGTTGGACGGGTTGCGCACCCAGTCCAGCCCGTCCGGCCCGACCGGGTCGCGCACCTCGACCTGCACGATTGTGCCGGCCGGCAGGTCGAGCGGGTCGAGGTCGAGGCTGCGGCTGTTGTGCGTGTCCACAACGGTGCCCGTGGCCCCGCCGACGCGCCAGGTCACGTCCAGTTCGTGGTATCGGGGATGGCCGGTCTCGACCCACAGCACGCTGTCGGATGCCACTGTGCCCAGTGGTGTGTTGCGCATGCTCATCTGGCCGGCGTTGCGCATGCCGGTGATCCGGGCGACCATGTGCTCCCGGCCGACCTGGTCCCAGTCGAAGCCGATCCACCGCATGATGGAGTGCTCGCTGGGCCGGCGCTGGCCGCACGGGAACGTGCCGCCGCCCTCGTGCAGCCCGATCGTGCCGCCGGACAGGCTCTGCTCACCGTTCCACCGCCACCACTTGTGCTGATCGGCGGCCATCTGCTCGACGCTGGTGTAGATGGTGTGATGGAAGCTGGTCGGCTCGCCGCCGGCGTAGCAGGGCCGGATCACGTCACGGGAGGAGTACGGGTACTCGTCTTGCATGGCGCCCAGCGAGTGGCCCAGCTCGTGCAGCGAGATCAGCGGTCCCTGCGGCGACCCGCCCGAGGTGGTGGCCTGCGTGCCGCCGATCCCGCCGTAGGTGAAGGTGTTGAAGATGGCCAGGGTCTGTACATTCTGGGAGCCGCGCGGGATACCGAGCACCGGAATGACAAAGGTGTCGAGGATGCGTTGGTGCGCCTGGTTTCCGGTCTCGCACGGGTTCACTCCGGGCGGGTAGAACTCGGCGTAGTCGGCGCAGTTGACCGGGGCCGGGCCGTAGACGGTGCCCCGGGCGAGCGGGTCGTTGCACCCGTTCTGGAAGATCATCCGCAGGGCGGTGTTCTTGGTGTCGATCGGTCCCTCACGCTGGCCGGTGTCGCGGATCGTGCCGTCGGGATGGCGCACCCGCCCATCCGGGTCGCACCGCACTCCATAGTGGATGGACGCGATTTCGACTGCGTAAACGTTGATGTAGCTCCGGTAGGTCCGGAAGGGTTCGGTCGTCCACATGACCGCCAGGTTGCGGTCCACGTCGGCCAGGAAGATGCTCTGCTGGTCGGCCTGGTACCCGTCGCCCAGCACGATCAGGTTGAGCCGCTCCGCCGGCGGGCCGGTGATCTGGATCGGATGGACCTTCGGTTCCGGAAGGGGCGCCGCCACCCCCGCCGACGCGGCCGCCGGAGCGGCCACCACGAGCGCGGCCACCGTGGCGGCCACCGCTAGGAATACCGTGCTGCGTCGCACAGAAATCACCTCATCCCAGAGTCAGGACTTCGTAGCCGTGCGCCCGGTCCGGCATAAAACGACATCAGCCTATTAGTCGCCGTGCTTACAGTGAAGTGATGGACGAACGCACACGGTGGGACATCCAACTCTGGTTCGCCTCGCTGATCGCGGCGGCCTTTGCCGCGTTCGCCGCCTTCCTTGCCATCCAACAGGTTTCGCGCTACAACCACTTCGCCGGGATCAACTGGAGCCGGCAGCAACTACTCGGCGAGGCGCTTGGGGCCGAGGGTTGGCCGCACTGGGTCGCGCGCGTCGTCACCCTCATCGTCGTGGTTGTCGCGACCCTGCCGGGTCTGCTGTACCTGCATGACCGGTCGCTTCTGCTCAACAAGAGGGTCGGGGCGATGATGACGTTCATGGTCTCGCTCGCCTTTATGGTGTCCAAGTTCGTCCATCTGACGATGCCCTCGCTCGATGTGAGATGCGCCTGCGGGTTGTTGAGAGACCTGAAAGTCGATGCGATGTGGAGCATCAGCGAGGTCGTGCTCGCCGTGACCGCGATCGTCTACCTGTGGGTGCTGCGGTTCTATGTGCACGGGCTGCTGGCGACCGACCCGGACGAGGCGTAACTTCGGGTCGGGCGCCAGCGAAATATGTGAGCCATCAGTGCACTATCAGGTTGCCTCCACCCAGAGCGATCTCCTGGGTCCTGGCCCCGGTCCAGTCCGACGAGAACAGCAACGTGTCACCGTCCCACAACGTGATGGCCAGCGAGTCGTCCCGCCCGGGCTGGCCGCGGTCGGTCGCGGTCATCTGCAGGGTCAGGCCCGAACCCACCACGACCGGGTGGAGCAGGTCGGTGACGTCGACCAGGGTCGCCGTCGAGCGCATGTCGGCCTTGTCCGTCCCGCCGCTGGTGATGACCCCGAGCGAGTCGACGTCGTTGGCGCTCAACACGAACGACCGGTTACCGGACTGGAAGAGTATCGCCGCCTGACCGGACGGGTTGTCGCTGCCCTGGGCGTACCGGGCCAGGAAGGCGAAGAACGTCTTCGTGCCGGGATCGGCCGGATAGGCGCCGGTGGGCCGGGTCGGCGTCACGAAGCCGCCGCCGGTGATGAAGCTGCCGTCGGCGCTGGCCACCCCGACCGCGACCGAAGCCCCACCGGTGTAGTAGCCGCCGGTCTCCACCGAAATGGTGTGCGCGCCCACCGGCAGCGTCGCGGCGCAGTGAGCCGAACCTTCGGTGGCGGCCGCGCCGAGCAGGCCGACCGTCGCAGTGCACAAGGTGGTGCTGCCTTCCTTGAAGGTGACCGTCGCGTTGGTCACGTTGCCGGCGGCACCGTCGGCGCTGTCACGCACCGTCGCTCGCAAGTGGACAGTGGTGATCGGGTTTCCTGAGGGGGCGAACACCAGCATGTCGCCGGCGTAGGTCGTCGCGGCCTCCTCGGCGGCCACATGGATGGTGAACGCGGTCGTGCGGGAGATGGCCGTGTTGTCGGTCACCGTGACCACGACCGGGTAGTCGCCCGGCGCGGCATTGGTGGCACCAGTGACCGTCCACGTCGCCACACCCGCGGAGGTGAGCGCCAAACCCGACGGGAGGCCGGAGGCCACGGCGGTCAGCTCGGCCCCGGCGGTGTCGGCGTCGGTCGCCGTGACCGTCACGGTCGGCGACAGCGCGTCGCTGTACTGGACAACGGCACCGCCGGCCGGGGCGTCGTTGGCGACCACCGGCGCCGCGTGGATGGTGATGTCGGCGTCGTTGAGGTCGAAGAAGATGTTGCCCACGGCCTCGATGCGGATCCGGGCGTGCTGCGTGGCGATGTTCGGGATGGTCACCGTTTCGCCGCCGTCGTTGGCGGTCGAGGAGGCCAGCACGTGCGGGAAGGTCGCGCCGCCGTCGGCTGACAGCGTGATGCGCACGTTGGTCGCGTTCACCGGTGCCTGGTCGGTACCGGCCACGTCCCAGCTAATCGCTTGCGGCGCACCACCTTCGATGGCACCGGCGGAGCCCAACGAGGTGACCAGGAACGGACCGGCGGTGGGCGCCAGCGTGACCGCCACCTCGGCGTTGGAGACGCCGCCGGCGCCCGGGTGCCCGTCGCGGGCGGTGAGCCGGAAGTGCATCACGCGGTCGTTGGTGAAGCCGACCCAGTCGGCGGTGGGCAGGAACTCGGAGTAGCAGTCAAGGATCGCGGCGGGCACGGGCGCCGGGGACGGCGGGGCGATGGGGCACACGCCGGTCTTGGCGTTGGTGTTGTCGGCGGCCACCTGGGCCATGTCCGGGAAGACCCGGGTCGGGTTGGTCGACACCGCGTTCTCGCCGGGCGAGTAGTACTTCAGCGTGTCCGCCGGGCTGACGACCGCGGCCGTGCCGAACTGGCGGAACAGCGGCCCGCTCGCCTTGGTGTTGCTGACCAGGGTGGTGCCGGCGGTGCTGCCGCCGGAGATCCCGCCGCGGTCGTTCTGCTCCCACATGTAGGTGACGGTGTCGCCGTCGGAGTCGGTGGCCGAGCCGGTGAGCGTGAACGGGGTCCGCAGCGGGATGGTCACGGCCGCGGGCACGGTGACGACCGGGGCGTGGTTGGCGGTCACCTGGACCACGTTGCCGCCGTTGTCGATCGGGCCGCCCTTGGCCGTCTCGCCCACAAAGCCTGTCACCCCAACGGTGTTGGTCAGCCCGAGGTTCGCCTGATTGACCGCGGCGACCGCGCCGCCGTTGAACGAGACCTGGAAGCCTTCGTCGGTCAGGGTTCCGGTGCCACCGAACGGGGCGACCGTGACCGTCGCACCCGCGGGCCAACCGGCGCTCGCCTCGAGGGCGGCCTTGATGCCGGCGGTGGTGTAGTTGGTGCCCCGCACGATCGGCGCGGTGAAGTTGCCGTTGAAGAAGAGGGCGAACGAGTCACCGTCGGTGTCGAAGCCGCGCAGCGACACGTTCTGCACCTCGTTGATGGCCGGGCGGGTGGACCCGACATAGGTCGTGATCTCGGTGAAGCTGCGCTGCGACCAGTACGGGTCACTGTGCGGCTGCAGGTCGTCCTGCCGGCAGATGCCGGCATAGGCCATGATGGACGATCCGCTGCCCGGCTCCACGGAGTTGGCCGCGTTTCTGTTGCCGCCAGAGCAATTTAGTTGCGTACCGTTGAAGGTGTGATTGCCGCCGAACTGGTGGCCCATTTCGTGTGCGACGTAATCCACGGCATAGAAATCGCCCACCGGCGTGGGCAGGCCGGTGCAACCGCGGGCCTTGCTGTCACCGCCGACCACGCCGAGCCCGGCCACGCCGCCGCCGTTGACACCCAGCCCGAGGTGGCCGATGTCGTAGTTGGACGCCCCGATCAGCTGGCCGAGCACGATCCGGTTGCGGTTGAGGGTGCCGCCGCCGCACCCGGCGAGCTGGGCCGCGGTGAAGCAGGCCGCCGCGCCGCAGGGGCCGTTGGTTCCGGTCGCCAGCTCCGGGGTGTTGAGGTTGGTCTTGTCGGTGTCGTTGATGAGCACCAGGCGGATGGCGGTCTCGTCCTCGTACACCTGGTTCACGCGGTTCATCAGCGTGACCTTGGCGGCGGTCACGTTCTCGGCGCCGAAGTACGTTGCGTACGAAGGGTCGGTGACCAGGGCCAGGCGGTAGGTGCGCAGCGTGACCGATGCGCCCACCGGGATGTCGGCGATGTCGCCGGCCAGGTCGGCCACGGCCTCCTCGACGTCCTCGCGCTCGACGAAAGCGTCGCTACCGTCCACGTTGGACAGATCGCGGCCGAAGTAGGTCGCGTACACGCTCTGGTCCTGGTTGTAGTACGGGTCGACGTACCACGAGCCGCGCTCCGAGCGCACCGAGGCGTGGAAGCCCAGCGGGGTGAGGTCCGCCCGGATCGTCGCGGTCGGGTCGTCGATTCCCTTGCCGGAGAACGTCTTTATCTCCGGGTGGCGGGCGGCCAGCCCGGCCTCCATCACCGGCGAGTCCACGAGCGAGAACCGTTCGAAGCCGCCGTCGGGCACGGGCAGCCAGACCACGACCGGCGCCGCCGCGGGCGGCGGCAGCAACGCCCTCATGCCCGCGTGGTCGAGGGTGTAGGCACCGAAGCGTTTGGCGTCGACGTCGACCCGGCGAGCCGTCCGGCTGGCGGACAGGTTCGCCTCCGACTTCTGCCACAGGCCCTCCTGCTGGGAAGGCGCGGCGGTTCCCGGTACCGAGGAAAAGAAAGACAGAATAAGCAGGCCCGCAGCCGCCGCGCTGAGCCCTCTCCGCATCGTCCCACGCGACCAGCCCATGACATTCATCCCCTTCGAAGAATACGGCTATCGGAGACACTAGGCGTAACGGTCGCGATGCGACCATGGTCCATACGGCCGATCTGTAAACTGCTAGGCCATGGCGTCGTTGAGCGTGTTATTCATCGGGGGGACCGGGACGATCAGCTCGGCCTGCGTCGAGCGGGCGGTGCGGAGTGGGTTCGACGTCACCCTGCTCAATCGCGGCACCGGCGGTGCGTGGACGCCGCACCCGGACGCGAAAGTGATCACAGGCGACATCCGCGACCCGGCCGCGGTGGGCCAGGCGCTGGGCGGGCGGAGCTTCGACGTGGTGGTCGACTTCGTCGCCTTCCTGCCCGAGCACATCCGCACCGACCTGGCCCTGTTCGCCGGAGCCACCGGGCAGTACATCTTCATCAGCTCGGCCTCGGCCTACCAGACGCCGCCGGCTCGACTGCCCATTGTGGAGTCCACTCCCCTGCGCAATCCCGAGTGGCAGTACTCCCGCGACAAGATCGCGTGTGAGGACGAGCTGGTGCGCGCCTACCGGGAGACCGGTTTCCCGGTGACGATCGTGCGGCCCTCGCACACCTACGCCCGCAACTCGGTCCCGCTGATCGGCGGCCAGACCGCGCTGCACCGGATGCGCCAGGGCCGGCCGGTCGTGGTGCACGGCGACGGCACGTCGCTGTGGGTGCTCACCCATCACCGCGACTTCGCCGAGGCCTTCACCGGTCTGCTGGGCGACCCGCGGGCGATCGGCGACAGCTTTCACATCACCAGCGACGAGGTGCTCAGCTGGAACCAGATCTACGGGATGTTCGCCTCCGCGCTCGGAGTCGAGCCGAGGCTGGTGCACGTGCCGTCGCGGGTGATCGGCCAGGTGCTGCCGGAGTTCGGCCCGGGCCTGCTTGGCGACAAGGCGCACTCGGTGGTGTTCGACAACAGCAAAATCAAGGCGGTCGTGCCGGGCTGGTGCGCCACCATCCCGTTCGCCCAAGGCGCGCGCGAGATCGTGGCGTGGCATGCGAGCCAGCCTGACGGCCTCGGCGTGGACGAACAAGTCAACGCCGCCTTCGACGCGCTGGCCTAGGAAAAGATCGAGTGAGGGGCGAGGCACCGCCGCCCGGGCGGGAGCAACGGACGGCGGGGCCTCTGGCTCTATCGGGCTCGTTTTACGCGGTCTCGTTTTACGCGGTCTCGTTTTACGCGGGTGAGTTGTTCTCGGCTGTGTTGAACAGCGTCCACAGCGCGTGGTCGAAGTACGGCCCGGTATTGATCCCGAAGGTACCGATCTGCGAGGTGACGCTGATGGCGTACCCCAAACCGTTGTTGTGGTCGTAGTCGCGCAGCCAGGGTCCGCCGCTCGCACCGCCCCCGAAGTCGCAGTTCAGGGTCTGGTCGGACCGCCACGGCGCCAGGCGCCAGGTCGTGCCCCAGCAGTACCACTGGATCTCCCCGCCGTCCTTGTTGCCCGGGTATCCGGCCACATGCACGAACGGGCGGCCGGCGTTGCTGACCAGGCCGTGGCCGCCGGCGACCTCAACGACCTTACGGTTGGCCGAGTTGTTGTTGGCGATGACGAACGCGTAGTCCCAGTGGCGGTCCTCATTGTTCATCCATCCGGTCCAGGTCCACATCGCCCACGCGGTGAACCGGCCGTTGGGCTCCCAGCCCTGCGAGTAACCCGGGACGAAGTACCAGTTTTGCATCCAGGTGCGTCCGGGGCCGCCGTGGACACAGTGGCCGGCGGTCAGGATGAGGCGGCGCTTGCCGCTGTTGGCCGGGCTCCCGGAACATACGTAATTGAGGCCGTCTATCGGGTCGAGGAAGAAGACCTTGCCGTTGGCGTAGGAGAACGCCGCGTCTTGTACGCCGGGGCCACTTTGGACACCGGCCGCCGGTAGGGCCGGGTGCGTGAGGATCTGCGGCGCCTTCGAGTCGGTACGCGTGTCCGGCGTGCCTTTCGCCGTGTCCACCTGACCGAGCGGCGCCGGCTTCGCCGACGCCATCCGCTCCTTGGTCCAGTAGGCTTCGGCGATTCGCTGGGCGTCGGCCTCGGTGGTGGCCGACGCCCCGGTGGCTGGGTCCCAATACGATGCGGCCGCCCCGACCGGGGTCGCGCCGGCCCGGGCGGGCGCGGCGTTTGCCGGGACCGCGACGACGCCGACCACGGCCGTCACCGTGGCCACACACGCCGCCAGCAACGAAGTTCGAGATAGATTCATGTATTCTTCCCCCTGAATGGCATTAGTAGCGCTCCCAGAATGGCGCCCAGCCATGTACCGTCGCCTATACGTTTCCTAGACGCACACGTCTCAGCAATTGGGGGGAGCCTTGCTGTTCTGCGTTCTGGGTCCTATAGAGGTGCGCGCACCCGACGGGGTCTATTCCCTTGAACGTTCGATGCGCCGGGCCGCGCTTGCCTACCTTCTGCTCCACGCCGACCGGGTGGTGTCACTCGACCAGCTGGAGGACGCGCTGTGGGGCGGGGCCGCGCCGGCCAGCGCCCGCGCGCTGATGCACTCCACCGTGTCCCGGATCCGCCAGGTGTTACGCGAAGCCGGCTGCACCGACCAGCTGGTGACCCGGCCCGGCGGGTACCGGTTGACCGTCCACCCCGGACAGCTGGACCTCGAGGTGTTCAAGGAGCACACCTCCCGCGGCCGGGCCGCGGCCGGCACCGGGCGGCACGAGGAGGCGGCGGAGGCGTTCCAGGCGGCACTGGGGCTGTGGCGAGGCCCGGCACTGGGCGGCGCGTCAGCCGCATTCGTCGCGGCGAGCCGGGAACACCTTGAGGACCAACGAATCCTGACCTACGAAGATCTGATCGAAGCCGAGCTGGCCCGCGGCCGCCACGCCGAGATCACCACCGAGCTGGGCGGGCTGGCCGACGCCAATCCCTTGCGGGAACGGCTGACCGGACAGCTCATGCTGGCGCTGTACCGCTGCGGGCGGCAGGCCGACGCGCTGGCCGCCTATCACCGGCTGCGGACCCGGCTGGCCGACCAGCTCGGCCTCGACCCGGACGCGAGCTGCGGGAGCGGCACGAGGCCATCCTGCGCGCCGATCCCACCCTGACCCCGCGGGCGGCTGTTGTTACGGGCCAACGCACGGCGCTGCCCCGGATGCTGCCGCCGGCCCTGCCCTTCTTCGTGGGCCGCTCCGCCGAACTGGCCGCGCTGACCGCGCTGGTGGACCGGACCTCCGAGCCCGGCGGCACGGTGGTCATCTCCGCAATCGACGGCACCGCGGGCATCGGCAAGACGGCGCTCGCCGTGCAGTGGGCGCATCAGGCCGCAGATCGCTTCGGCGACGGGCAGCTGTATGTGAACATGCGCGGCTTCGGCCCGGCCGACTCGCCGATGACGCCCGCCGAGGCGGTCCGGGTATTCCTTGACGCGCTTGGGGTTCCCCCGGACCGGATTCCGTCCAATTTGGATGCTCAGGTGGGGTTGTACCGCAGCCTGCTGGCCGACCGGCGCATGCTGGTGGTGCTGGACAACGCCCGTGACGCGGCTCAGGTACGCCCGCTGCTGCCCGGCTCGCCGGGCGGCCTGGTGATCGTCACGAGCCGCAACCGGCTGGGGCCGCTGGTCGCGGCCGAGGGTGCCGAGCCGCTGACCCTCGACCTTCTCACCCGGGCCGAGGCCGAGGAGTTGCTGGCCCGCCGGCTCGGCGACAAGCGGATCGCCTCCGACCCGATGGCGGTCGAGGATGTCATCGCCCGGTGCGCGCGGCTGCCGCTCGCGCTGGCGATCCTGGCCGCCCGGGCCGCGGCCCACCCCGACTTCCCGCTGGCCGATCTGGCCACCGAGCTGGTGGAGGTACGCCGCAGCCTGGACGGGTTCGACGCCGGCGACGCGGCCACCAATGTGCGCACCGTGCTGTCATGGTCCTACCGGCAGTTGAGTGAGCCGGCGGCGCGCCTGTTCCGGTTGCTGTCGCTGCATCCCGGGCCGGACATCGGCCTGCCCGCCGCGGCCAGCCTCGTGGGCACCGATGCCGACGCGGAGGTCGACGACGTGCGCGCCTCGCTGGCCGAGCTGACCCGCTCCCACATGGTCGCCGAGCCGGCATCGGGCCGGTTCGGCTTCCACGACCTGCTACGCGCCTATGCCGGGGAGCTGGTCCACAGCCTTGACCCGCAAGAGGATCGGCGGGTCGCGACCACCCGGCTGCTCGACCACTACCTGCACACCGCCTATGCGGCGGAACGGTTGCTGCGCCCGCAGCGTGATCCGATCGCGCTCGACCCGCCCCAACCGGGGGTGAGGCTCGGCGCGCTCGCCGACCTGCCCCAGGCTCTGGCGTGGTTCACCACCGAGCATCCGGCCCTGGTCGCCGTCGTGGCGCAGGCCGAAAACTCAAGCTACGACACGCATGTCACCCGGTTCGCCTGGACTCTGGCCAACTATTTCGACCTGCGCGGGCACTGGCGCGACCTCGTCGAGACCCAAGCCGCCGCGCTGCGGGCGGCGCAGCGGATGTCCAATCCGGTCGAGCAGGCCCGCGCCGCCTGCGCCAGCGGCTCCGCGCTCGTCCGGTTGGGCCGATTCGACGAGGCCCGCGCCAGCCTCGACCGGGCCGTCGAACTTTATCGCGCGCTGGGCGATCCGATCGGCGGCGCTCACGCCAACCTCCACCGCGCCTCGATGTTTGAACGGCAAGGCTCTTATGCCGACGCGCTGCGGCATGCCCAGCAGGCGCTCGCGCACGCGCGAGAAGCCAAGCACGCCAAGTGGTGTGCTCGCGCGCTCAACGCCGTCGGCTGGTTCCACGCCCAGCTCGGTGAGCACGGCGAGGCCCTGACCCACTGCCAGCAGGCTTTGGTGCTGCACAACGAGTTGGGCGACCGGGACGGGGCCGCTGACACCTGGGACAGTATCGGGTACGCCCATCACCGTACGGGCGATCACGAGCGCGCCATCGACTGCTTCCGGCTGGCGATCGACATGTGGGTCGAGACCGGCAACCGCCGCGGGCAGGCCGACAGTTTGGTCAATCTCGGTGAGACGCTGGCCGCGGCCGACCGGCGCGATTCCGCGCGCGACGCGTGGCTTCAAGCCCTGGTGATCCTGGAAGAGCTCGACCTGCCCGAGGCCGAGCGGGTCCGGGCAAGCCTGCGCCGCCTCGACGCGATGGCCCTGACCGACCGCGTTCAATGATGTTCAACCGCCGTGTTCAACCGGGCCGGACACACGAGTACTTCAACAATTGGAGCGTGACGGCTTACGCCATCTGCGCCATCGCCGGGTAAGGTGGAGCCGGCCCGGGGCCGGCTCTACCGCCTATTTGGAGGGTTGCGGTGGCGGGGTGCACTCCACCCTGGGGTTCAAGCCGACGTAGTTCAACGGTCCTAGAGCGATGGTCAGCACGGTGCTGCCGATCTCGGCGCAGTTGTTGTCGGAGCTTTCGAAGTAACCGCGCTGGGCGGCCGCGATTATCCCAATGACCAGCCAGATCACGGCGATGACGGCGCCGACGCGCATGGTGGCCTCCTTACTCTCCGCGGCGGCGTCACTACGGATAGGCCACCGTCTGGGTCGAACAAGCCTCACCTTCTTACCCGCTGCGGGGAGGATGACACAGTACGGGACCGGTAGGCGGCAAACGGCAACGGTCGGTCCCACCGGGTGGAACCGACCGTCGTGTCCGGGTCAGCCTTTCAGGAAGGAGAGCAGGTCCGCGTTGAACTCGTCCTGGTGCGTGGCGGTCAGGCCGTGCGGTGCACCCTGGTACACCTCGAGTGTGCTGTTCTTGATGAGCTTGGACGACTTGTTGGCCGCGGCCGCGATCGGCACGACCTGGTCGTCGTCGCCGTGGATGATCAGCGTTGGCACGTCGATCTTCTTGCAGTCGGCGGTCAGATCGGTCTCGCTGAACGCCTTGATGCAGTCGTAGACCGCCTTGAAGCCGACCGTCATGCCCATCAACCAGAAGTGGTCACGCTGACCCTGACTCACCCTGGCGCCCTGGCGGTTGGCACCGTAGAACGGGCCGCTGAAGTCCTTCCAGAACTGCGAGCGGTCGCGTTCGACGTTGGCCCGCAGATCGTCAAAGACGCTGCGGGGCAAGCCTTCCGGGTTGGCCTCGGTCTGCAGCATCAGCGGCGAAATGGCATCGACGAGCACGGCCTTGGACACCCGGCCGGTGCCGTGACGGCCCATGTAGCGGGTGATCTCACCGCCGCCGGTGGAGTGGCCGACCAGGACCACGTCACGCAGGTCGAGCTGCTCGATGACGGCGGCCAGGTCATCAGCGTAGGTATCCATGTCGTTGCCGTCCCAGGGCTGGCTGGAGCGGCCGTGGCCGCGCCGGTCGTGCGCGACGGCGCGGAATCCGTTGGAGACGACGTACCACATCTGGTCGTCCCAGGCGTCGGCGGTCAGCGGCCAGCCGTGGCTGAACACGACGGGCTGCCCGCTGCCCCAATCCTTGTAGAAAATCTGGGTTCCGTCCTTGGTAGTGACCATACCCGTGCTCATGATGGCGAACTCCTCAGACTCTTGTGCTCAAGACTCTCGGAATGCTTCGAAGGGGCTTTCGAAGGGCGCGGAAATGTTCCACCCACAGGACACCGTTGCCCGTTACGCCCGATTCCTAAGAATACGTGAGGCACGCCAGCGTTTGCCCGAGGTTCCCGAGGTTGGGGATTTTTATCTTCGCCGGCAGTGCCTGGTTGCTCGCCGCGAGCTCCCGCGCGGCACATCCCGTGTGCCCACTCACCCTCGCGACCTCAGACGGTGGTCCCGCGTGTGCCGCGGCCCCGAGCCGTGCTAGATCGTCACGCCCCCACTGAACGACGCCAGTACGGCCTCGGCGACCACCAGGTCCTGCCAGGCCATGCCGGAACCCTTGAACAGCAACGGCCCGTTGCTCATGTCGACCGTGCCGCCCACCGCATCCTTCAGAGGTACAAGGCGGTCCGCGCTCAGCGCACCCTCCCCAATCGCCTGCACCACGTCGCCGCATTCGCGCAAGGCGGTGGCGACGTCCTCGACGATGACGGTGGCGCGCCGGCACCACTGCCCGTCGACCTCCCGCGCGTGCGGCTCGTGCGACCCGATCGCGACGACGATCGCCCGGTCGGCCAGCAGCGCCGAGTCGAACAGCGGCTGCCGGGCCGTGGTCGCGCACACAACCACGTCCGCCGCCCGCAACGCCTCCGCAACCTCGGCCGACCCAGCCTTGAGCACGTTCACCGGAGGACCTCCAGCCAGGTCGACCCGGTCAGGCGAGCGCACCACCACGTCTACTGTGGACAGTGTGGCCACGGCGGCCAGGGTCGAGATGTGTCCCCGCCCCTGCGGACCCGCACCAAACACTATGAGCCGCAACGGCTCCGAGCCCAGGCGCGATCGGATCGCCGCGACCGACACCGCCGGGGTGCGCAGCGTGGTCAGTGCCGAGCCGTCGAGCAGCGCCACCGGCTGCAGCGTCACGCCGTCGAAGAGCACGTAGACCGCGTTGATGCGCGGCAGCCCGAGCGCGGCGTTGCCCGGCGCGATCGAGGCGAGCTTGACGCCCGCGTGCGACGCCGACCAGGCCGGCATCAGCAGCAGCTCGCCGGCGGGCAGCGGCACCGAGGCGCGGGCGATGCCGGCGGCCGGGTCCAGCCCGCCCCGAAGCGCGGCCTCGATCGCGGCGACCGCCCGCGGCGGCGGCACCAGCCGGGCGATCGCCTCGGCGTCGAAGAAGGGCATCATCGCAGCACGAACCCGGGCGTCAACGGGTCGTCCGGGTCGATCTCGAAGGTGTGCGTGCCGGTGGGGTACGCCATGCCTCTGATTACCGGCACACCGTCGGACAACCACGCGGTGAAGCGCGATCCCACGATCGAGTCGTGCACCAGCCGCCGGCCCGGCGCCAGCTCACCACTTGCGGTCAGCGTGGCCACCCGCGCCGCCGTGCCCGACCCGCAGGGCGAGCGGTCCAGCTCGCCATCGGCGAAGATCGTCACGTTGCGCTGGTGCAACTCGCCCTCGGCGGTGGTTCCCAAAGCCTCATAGAGCACGGTGCCGTACACGCCGCTGAGCCTATCGTCGTGCGGGTGCCTCGCCGCCGGATGCGAGTCGAGCGCCCACTTCACCTCCCGGCCCAGGGCGATCAGGTCCAAGTGGTGCTCCGGGGTCACCGCCAGCCCCACCGACGCCGCGTCCACCTGCGCGTAGATCGCCCCGCCGTAGCTGACCGCCGCCCGCACCACACCCCGCTTGGTGGGCACCTCGATTTGCGGCGCGATCAGATAGGACGGCACGCTCACATAGTCCACAGCCGACACCTGCCCGCCGGACAGGTGCACCCGCGCGGTCACCCGCCCGGACGGCACATCCATCACCACATCTTCGAAACCTTCGGCTGGGACCGGTACCAAGCCTGACCGCACCGCCCACACGCCCAGCGCGATGGTCCCGTGCCCGCACGCCGTGGAGAAGCCGTCCTTGTGCCAGAACAGCACGCCGAACCGGGCGCCGTCGTCGTCGGGCGGCACCAGAAACCCGCCGTACATGTCCGCGTGCCCGCGTGGCTCGAAGCAAAGGACGCGCCGCAGCCCGTCGACGGCCCGGTCGTTCATCGCGAAGACGCGCCGCTGCGCCACCGTCCGGCCGTGGATCCGGACCGGCGGCTCCGGAACGATCCGGAACGGCTCACCCCCGGTGTGGTAATCCACCGTCCGCACCAGCCCGACCTCCATATTCCGACGGTACAGCTGATGGAACTCCCCTTGATCGGTGTGCAAGCATCTGACGCTGTGCCCCTTACCGTCGCGCGCCTGATCCGCCGCATCGCAGGCAAGGCCTGGGCGCCACCCTTGGCGCTGATTGCCGTGGTGTTCCTCACCAGCTGGCCGCTGATGATCGCCGCCGAGCCGGCCGGCGCCCAGCTGACCGAGCCGGAGAACTACTGGTGGTTCTTCCTGGTCACCTCGGCCACCGTCGGTTACGGGGACTTCTACCCGGTGACCACGGCCGGCCACCTCGTGGGCGCCTACATCATCGCGGGCGGCATCGCCACCCTGACCACCCTGTTCGCCCGGCTCGCAGTAGTGATCGACAACGCGAAAGGCAGGCGTATGAACGGCTCCGCCGATGTGAAGGCCGCCGACCACCTCGTGGTCGTCGGCTATACCCCGGGACGCACGGAGCGGCTCGTCGACGAGATCCTCGCCGACATCGACGGGCGCCGCCTGGTCCTGTGCGCCGCACCCGACACCCTCTCCCACCCGATGCCCGACCGCGACGTCGACTTCGTCCGCGGTGACCTGACCGACGAGGCGGTCCTGCGCCGAGCGGCCGTCGACCAGGCCAGCCGGCTGCTCATCGACGCCAACGACGACAATGAGGCGCTGGCCATCCTGGTCACGGTCAACCACCTCGTCGACGCCTGCCATGTGGTGGTCGCGCTGCGCGACATGGAACGCGCCCAGCATCTGTCCTATGTGGACACCAATGTGCGCTGCGTGCACTGGCACCACCCCAGGATGCTCACCGAGGAGTTGCACGACCCCGGCATCGCCCGGGTCTACACCGACCTGATGACCAGTGGCGGCGACAACACCTACTCGGTGGCGCTGCCGTCCGGGCTCAACCAGATCACCTTCGGGCAGTGCCAGACGATGCTCGGCCAACGGCACAGCGCCATACTGCTCGCCGTCGACACCGGCGGCGAGCTGGCGATCAGCCCGTCCTGGGACACGCCCATCGCCGCCGGGTCGGTCCTGTACTACATCGGCAAGCAGCGCCTGCGGCCGGAGCAACTAAGCGTCTGACGCTCAGCTTCGCTGCGCCATGGCCGCTTTCGGCCCGCGCACCAGCCGGGCGGGCAGCGTGACCAGCGACTTGAGCAAGGCGAACAGGCCGTTGGCGGTGACGCCGATGAGCCGGAACGGCAGCATGATCAGCCAGACCAGCGGGTAGAGGATCAGGGCGAGCAGGGCCAGCGGCCAGCAGATCACCAGCAGGATGAGCCACAGCAGGAACTTCACCATCGCTCGCACCGTATCAAGGCGGAGCAAGGGTGCGGCAGATCCGCAGCGCGCTTTCGCGAAACGCCGCACCCGCCCGCGCCGCCGTCATCCGGCCGGCGGCGACCTCCTGACCGGCGGCGTGACCCAGCCCGATGATCGCGGCCAGGTACCAGGCGGTGGGCATCGTGTGGTCGAACTCCCGCCGCCGGCGGCCCCGGTTGATGACGCGGACCAGCCCGCCGATGATCGGCTCGTGCGCCTCCATCTCGTCCCGGCTCTCCGGAGCGGCCACGGCCGGGGTCAGCAGTACCGGGTACCGCTGCAAAATCCCCCAAACAGCAGTCAGCCAGCGGCTCAGGGCGTCGGTGGCACTGCCGCCGCACAGGTCCAGCTCGCCCAGCTCGCGAGCCACCTCGGCGGTGATGTGCCGGGTCATCGCCCGCAGCAGGGCCTGCCGGGAGGGGTAGTGCGCGTAGATGGTCTGGCGGGTGACCCCGGCGGCGGCGGCGATCTCGTCCATGGACGCGTCGGGGCGGCGGCCCAGCAGCTCGATCGCGGCCTGAAGTACGGCGGCGATGCTGCGCCGCGCGTCGGCCCGCCGGCCCTTCGGTAACTCTGACACAGTTGTCAAGGTTACCGTCCCGAGCTAACTTTGACAGTACTGTCAGAGCTAGCGGAAGGAGCCGGACAATGATCGTCGACTATCTCACCCGGTACCCGCGGGAGGTCACCTTCGGCGACGAGGACCCGGCGGCCGTCTTCGACCGCTACCACACCCCGGATTTCGTGATGCGCAACGACGGTCTGGAGCTCGACCGCGACCGGTTGCTGGCGCACGTGCGCCCGGCCCGCAAGCGCGCCCGAGCCGTCAGCGTCACCGTGCACGAGACGATGACCGCCGCCGACCGCGTGGCCGCGCGCTACGTGTTGACGGCCGAGATGGCCTCCGGCAACACCATCGCCACCGAGATCTACATGTTCGGCGAGCTGGCCGGCGACGGGCGGCTCAAACGCATCGACCAGATCACCCGCGAGATACGGCAGGATGGAGCTTGATGATCCCTCAGGCTCTGGAGTATGTCCGCGATCTGCTGCGCGGCTTGGAGGCTCCGTGGTTGCTATGCGGTGGCTGGGCCGCCGACGCCTGGCTCGGCCGGCCGACCCGCCGGCACGGCGATGTCGACATCGCCGTGCACCACGGCGAGCAGCGCGCCATCCTCAAGCATCTGCCCGGCTGGGCTCTGATCGGCCACGACCCCAACGTGCCCGACGACACGACCCAGCAGTGGGATGGACGGCGGCTCGACCTGCCCGCCCACATCCATGTCCCGACCCCGGCGAGCCCGCTGGCGACCTCGACCACGCTCAAACACTCCGACTTCGAGTTCGAGTTCATCCTGACCGAGCCCATCGGTCCCGGCCTGATCCTGCGCAGCGCTGCCTGGGGTCTGCCGTTCCTTGCCCCGCAGGCGGTCCTGCTGCACAAGGCCGCCGAATCGCGGCGCCAGGATGAGGACGATTTCCAGGCCCTGCTGCCCACCCTCTCCGCGGCGCAACTGGCCTGGCTTCGCGACTCGCTTGCCCGGACACATCCCGCGCATCCATGGCTGGCGACTCTTTAGGGTTTAGCGGCGTCACATTGTGATTTCGTATCCGGTGCCGGTGGTTCCGCCACCGAGCCATGATCGTTGCGCGGCTGGATGTAAATCCGAGGCAGGTTTCTACACTCACAAGCGCAACGATCACCCATGGCGGCATTGCCGCCGCCGGCGGCGAGCGGGCCGGCGGCGGCGGCAATGCGAAAATTCCGTTTAGATGGCGGTGGCCGGGAATTCGGCGGTGCGGGCCGACTCACCTCCGGCGTTGGTCGCGGTGAACTGGTAGTAGTAGGTCACACCCGCGGTGACCCCGGTGTCGATGTAAGTGGGCGAGGTGACGTGCACCAGAAGCGTTTCCGCGCCCGGTGTGGTGGAGCGGTACACGTTGTAGCCGGTGGCCTCGGACATGAAGCCCCACTGCAGCAGGATGTTGCCGGTGCGCGGGGTGATGACGACGCCGAAGGGCACGCGCGGCGGCGTCCCGGTCGCGCTGGGCACCGCGCTCACCTCCGCGGACAGGCCCGAGGAGCCGGCCGCGTTCGTGGCCCGAACCTTGTAGTAGTACCGGGTTCCGTTGGTCAGGCCGGTGTTGGTGAACGAGGTTCCGGTCACGGTCGCGATCGCCGTCGTGCCCTCGCCACCCGCAGACGTACCTCGATACACCGAGTAGCTTGTCGCGCCGGAGCTCGCCGCCCAGGACAGGCCGACGGTTCCATTGCCCGGCACCGCGTTCAACCCGGTCGGCGCGGCCGGCGCGGTGCCACCGCCGCCTCCGGCCACCGGGACCGCTGTGATCTCATCGGACAGCGGCCCGCCGCCCACGGAGTTGAACGCCTGCACGAAGTAGAAGTACGTCCGGCCGTTGGTCAGCCCGGTGTCGGTGAACGAGGTTCCGGTCAATGTCGCAACCGGAGTATTCATCACCTCTCCGTCGGACTTGGTGCCGCGGTACAGCTTGTAGCTTGTCGCGCCCGACACGGAGTTCCAGGCCAGCGCCACGGACTTGTCCGCGGCGGTGCCGCGCAGGTTGCCCGGCCCGGCCGGCACCGAGGCGGTCGCCGGGGTGACGATCATCTGGTCGACCCGGGACAGGCCGTGGTCGCTGACCGCGATCTGCCTTATCGAGTTGACCCCGGCGCGCAATTGGACCTGGAGCGCCGATTGCTGGTACACATCAAAACTTCCGGTAATCGGGAAACTTTGATGCCGCGTGAAGACCGTCCCGTTGACCACCAGCCCCATCTGCCGGTTGTTGACGCCCGGGAACAACCCGCCCTGGAAGGCATAGCGCCAGGACACCGTGTAAAGCCCGGCGCTGGGTACCACGACGTTGTTGAATGCCATGAAGCCTTCCTCGGCGTAGGCCATGTCGACCACTCTCTGGCCGGGCGAGGCCGAGCCCGAGGACCCGAGGATGGACGGGAACCAGCCGTTGAGCGTCTTGAACCACTCGAACCCGCCGAGCAGGGCGTCCTTGCAGTAGAAGATGAGGCTGTTGCCGCTGGCGACCCCGGCCACGTTGCCGCCGGTGCCGATCGGCAGCGGTGTCTTGGAAGCGTCCTCGACCGACCGGGGTGACTCGCCGGCCGCGTTGACCGCCGTCACCTGGTAGTAGTAGACCGGGGTCGAGGACAGTCCGGTGTCCTTGTACGAGGTGGTGGTGACCGTGGCGATCGGGGTCGTGCCCTCACCGCCCGATGACGTGCCACGGTAGATCCGGTAGCTGGTGGCGCCGGTGCTCGCTTCCCAGCTGATGGTGATGGAGTTGTCGCTGCCCGCCTTCAACTCGATGTCCTCGGGCGCAGGCGGCGGATCGGCCGCGGCGACAGGCGACGCGACCGGCAGGAGTCCGATGAGTCCAATCAGGACGGTGGCTAGGAGGGTGAGGGACCGTTTCATCTGTGTCTCCAAAGGACGAGGGGCAGATCCTTTGTGAGAGCGCTCTCCCAGACAGTACCACCGAGCCATGCCGATGCGTCAATGTCGTTGGTTGGCGTCAGTCGATCTCGCCCTCCAGGTCCGGATCGAACTGGGCCTGCACGGCCTGCTCCACGACCGTGGCGCCCAAAGCGGTCACAGTCCCGTTGGCGTCGATGGTCGCCCCGGCCCACCCGACGCCGGTCTCCTGCGAATTGGTGATTTTCATGTACTCGCAACCATACTTGCGCACCTGCTTGTCGGCGGCCCGCACGTCCTTCTGGTTCACCAGCGTGTGCGGAATTCCCTTGGTGCTGATGTACATGAAGTCCTTGGGAATGTAGATCGTCGTGTTGCGGACGCCGAGCGCGGACAGCTTGCTCGCGAAGTCGAGGATGTCCCGGCCGACGTGGCAGACCAGAAGCCAGAGGGTCCGGTTGCTCAGCCCGGCGACGGTGAACTTGCTCGCCATGGCCGTGGTGAAGTCACCGAAGAACAGCCCGCCGATCCACGGCTGCCCCTTCTCGTAATCGGCGTGGGCGAGCACGAAGATTGGCTCACCCGCTTTGACCCCCGGGTTCAAAAGGGCCTGGACCTGCGCCAGCGTGCTGTCGAAGACGGTGCGGGCCAGATTATTGGAAACGTGGCCGTTGGTGCCCAGCCGGTTGAGGTCCGCCTCGGTCTCCTTTGTCATCGTGGCCTGGTCACCGATAATCCAGAACATGCCGCTTTTACTCCTATCGCTATCGGGCCGCCGGCCGGCCCGGATGAACGACAGAGCAACCGCACCCTCCCGCTGATACAGCTTCGTCAGATGCCCATCAGTAACCGGCTGCTGATAGGTTCCAGCGATGACCCCTCCCGATCCGGCCACCGCCACCGTCGCGCAGCTCAGTGCCCTGCTCGCCGCGGGCGAAATCACCAGCCAAGCCATCGTCGAGGCGCATCTGGCGCAGATCCGCCGATTCGACGCCGCGTTCGGGGCGATCCGGTGTCTGGCGCCCGGGGCGCTGGACGAGGCGGCACGCAGCGACCGGATCCGGCGCGAAAGCGGCCCGCGCAGCCCGATCGAGGGCATCCCCGTCCTGATCAAGGACAACATCGACATCGCCGGGCTGCCCACCACCGGCGGCGCCCTCGCGCTCGAGCGCAACATGCCCGCGCTCGACGCGCCGATCGTGGCCGCGCTGCGCGCCGCCGGTGCGGTGATTCTGGGCAAGACGAACCTGACCGAGATGGCCAACTTCCTCACCGAGGACATGCCCTCGGGCTACTCGTCGCTGGGCGGGCAGGTGCTCAACCCGTACGACACCTCAATCACGCCCAGCGGGTCGAGCAGTGGCTCCGGCGCCGCCGCGGCGCTAGGCTTCGCGCCGCTGACCGTCGGCACCGAGACCGACGGCTCCATCACCAGCCCGTCCGACCACCAGAGCCTGGTCGGCATGAAACCCACCCTCGGCCTGGTGAGCCGCACCGGAATCCTGCCGATCGCGCCAAGCCAGGACACAGCCGGGCCGATGACCCGCACGGTGGCCGACGCCGCGCTGCTGCTGGCGGCGATCGCCGGGCCCGACCCCACCGACCCCGCGACCGCCGACGCGGCCGCGACCGTTGCCGAGTTGCACGAACTCGTCCTTGAAGCCGTTGGCGCGCAGGCATTGCAGGGCGTACGAATGGGAGTGGCCCAGCAGGAACCCGAGCCGGACGACAAGCCCGACCCGTCGCGCGATCAGGTCTTCGCTACCGCATTGGCGGCCTTGAAGAAGGCGGGCGCTGAACTCGTCGACGTCGACCTGCCCAGCTTCGACCGCGATGACGAGATGGCGGTGCTGCACTACGAGTTCGCCCCGAGCGTGGGCCGCTACCTCGCGGCGATCGGCCCGGACGCACCGATGCGCAGCCTGGCCGACATTCAGGCGTTCAACAACGCCAACGCCGATGCGGCGCTAAAGTTCCGGCAGGTGCATGTGGACATCGCCGTGGCCATCGACCATGAGCAGGAACGCGACGCATACCTGCAGGCGCGCGAGCGCGATCTGCGCTTCCACGCCGACAACATGTTGCGGGCCTTGGGCGACACGCTGGAATGCCTGGTCTTCCCCGGCTCCTCCGGGGGCAGCTGGGCGGCGCGCGCCGGCTGGCCCAGCATCGTCGTGCCGGCCGGCTACGGCCCGGACAACCGCCGCCCGGTAGGCATCATGCTCGTGTCCAAGCCGTGGACCGACGCCCGGTTGCTGCGCCTGGCGCACGCGGTGGAGCAGGCGTACCCGGTGCGCCGCACGCCTTTCGACATCAACCCGGCCGCGTTCCGACGCCTCTAGCACCCACGTGCCTTGCTCCGCCCGACCCATCAGTTGGTCTGGCATTTTCGGGGAAAATGCTGCCTCAAAGCGTGAGGAGGCAGCAGTTTCCCCGAAAATGCTGCCTCAACTGATCATGGGCCGGGCGGTGGGCCCGGGCGAACGCCAGCCACGCCAGGCCCAGGGCGGGAAGTGCCAGCAGGTCGGTGCCGTCGGCGCGCAGGAGCGACGGCCCGGCGACGGCGCTTAGCCCCTCCGATACCAGGGCGGCCAGCCGCGAATCCAGTTTGACCAGGGTGAAGCCGGTGCCGGTGAGGCAAAGTGCCGCCACAGCAAGGGTTTTCGCCGGGATACGGGGAAGGCACAGCGCCGCGACCACCGCCAGCAGCGGCGGGAACATCACCAACCCGGCCAGGTCGCTGAGCTTGCCGGTGACCGGTCCGGGCCACAGCTGCTTGAGAACGTGGTCGTTGAGCAGCAGCACGGCCAACCCGGCCAGGCTAACCGGATGCGACAGCCACGCCAGCATCGATCCGGCGGAGTCCCGTGGCGACATGGGTTCGATCATGGGTTCCGTTGATCACGGATGTTGGAGTGTCCGGGTCACGGAATGGTCTCGAGACTTGCCAATGGTTGACTTCGATGCCGAACGATTCAAGACTGGTGTCTATTGAAAGCGCTTTCATAATGTGTAAACGCTTGATGCGACTGTAAGCGCTTACAGGCAGGAGGATCGGAACAAGTGGCGGTGATCAACAACCGGCCCAAGCCGGTGACGATCCACGAGGTCGCGGCGCAGGCGGGGGTGTCGATCGCGACGGTGTCCCGGGCGTTGAGCGGCTCGACCACGGTGGCGTCCCCGACCCGTGAACGGGTGCTGGCCGCCGTCGAGCAGCTGCGGTTCCGCCCCAGCCGCCTGGGCCAGTCGCTGGCCGAGGGCCGGCACGCCGCCAACGGGATCGTCTTTCCCGACCTGTCCGGCCCCTACTACGCCGAGGTGGTGCTCGGCTACGAGGAGGTCGCCGCCGAGCTGGGCAGCAGCGTGCTGATCCTGGCCACGCACGGCCGCCCGGAGCCGACGCGGCGGGTGCTGGAGCTGGCCCGCCGGGTGGACGGCATGGTGCTCATGGGCCGCACCGTGCCCGACGAGGTGGTCTCGCAGCTCACCGAGACCGGGATTCCGGTGGTGCTGCTGGCGCGGCCGGCGGTCGGCGAGTCGGACACGGTCAACGTGGACAACGAACACGGCACCCGAGCCCTGGTCAAACACCTTGCGCGCCATGGCTATCAACGGTTCGCGTTCGTCGGCGACCCGGCCGAGTCGCCCGATGTCGCCGGCCGCTACGCCGCGTTCCGGGCATCCCTGCTCGAGGCCGGACGAAGGCCCCCGCGCGAGCCGCTGCGCTGCGCCTTCGACGTCTCCTCCGGCCGGCGGGCCGCTCTGCGCGCGCTACGCCGCGCCCTCCGGCCGGAGGTTCTGGTGTGCGGCAACGACGAAACGGCCCTGGGAGCGTTGGAGGCCGCAGCCGAGCTGGGGCTGTCGGTCCCCGGCGATGTGGCCGTCACCGGCTGGGACGACGTGATGGCCGCCCGATACGCGGGCCTGACGACGGTACGCCAGCCCATGCGCCAGCTGGGCGCCACCGCGGCGCGCTGGTTGCAGGAACGCATCGCCGGTCATGGTGAACCGGTGCGCCGGCGGGTACTCCAGACGCAGCTGGTCGTGCGATCAAGCTGCGGAACGCACGATCACGAAAGTGAGGAACCGCGATGAGGACGTGGACACGTTCGGGGGCTTTACTGGCCGTTGCGGCAGTCCTGATGGTGGCCGGCTGCGGCCGCGACGCGGGTGAGGGTACAACCGACTCGGCTCAGCCGATCACCGCGGGCGAGGCCAAGGGCGACATCACCGTGTGGGCGATGGGGACCGAGGGCGAGAAGCTGACCGCGTTCGCCGAAGACTTCATGAAGGCCAACCCGTCCGCCAAGGTGAAGGTGACGCCGATCCCGTGGGACGGCGCGCACGACAAGATCGCCACGGCCATCGCCGGGCGGCAGACCCCCGACGTGAGCCTGATCGGCACCACCTGGATGGGCGAGTTCGCCAAGACCGGTGGGCTGGACCCGCTTCCGGGCGGCGTGGCCGAGCCGGGCGCCTTCTTCCCGGGCGCCTGGAACACCGCGGTGTTCAACGGCAAACCCTATGGGGTGCCGTGGTATGTGGAGACCCGGCTGATCTATGTGAACAAGGACGTGGCGGCCAAAGCCGGGGTGGCCGCCGCACCCAAGACCTGGGACGAGCTGATGGCCGCGGCCAAGGCGTTCAAGGAGAAGGGCGGCGCGGCCTGGGGTCTGTCGCTGCAGCCGGGCGGGACCGGTTCGTGGCAGACGGTGTTGCCGTTCGTGTGGCAGAACGGCGGCGACGTGACCGGCGGGGGTACCGGTTTCGCCTTTGACAGCCCGCAGGCGGTCGAGGCCCTGACCTACTATGAGTCCTATTTCGACAGTGGCGTCTCGCCCAAGGATCTGCCGCAGGGCTCGCTCGAGCCGGACTTCGCCGCCGGCAAGATCGGCGCGTTCATCTCCGGGCCGTGGCACATCGGCCTGCTCAAGGAGCAGGGTGCGGCCGGCAAGTTCGACCTGTGGCACATGCCGGGCAAGCAGAAGGCCACCTCGTTCGTGGGCGGCGGCAACCTCGCGGTGTTCAAGGACGCCAAAAACCGGGACGGGGCCTGGAAATTCGTCTCCTGGCTGGCCAAACCCGAGGTGCAGATCAAGTGGTACCAGGCCAGCAGCGACCTGCCGGCGGTGAAGGCCGGCTGGGACGACGCCACCCTCAAGGGCGACGTGTTGCTGTCGGCCTTCGGCGCGCAGCTGTCCGACGCCAAGGCGCCACCGGCGATCCCGACCTGGGAGCAGATCGCCGCCGCGTTCGACACCGAAATGGAGAAGCTGGTCAAGACCGACGAGACGGCGGCCAACGCGGCCAAGGCGATCCAGCAGAAGGCGGTGTCGATCGGCACCGGAGCCTGACATGCGCGCCGCGACGCGGGTGGGATGGGCGTTCGCGCTCCCGTTCACCCTGCTGTTCCTGGTGTTTCTGGTCGGGCCGGTGCTGGCCTCGCTCGCGATGAGCTTCACCGACATCCGCAGCGCCGACGTGCGTGACCCGCTCGCGGTGACCCCGATCGGGTTGGACAACTACGCGCGGCTGTTCCGCGACGACCAGTTCGTGCAGGCGGCGGGGAACACCGCCCTGGTGGTGCTGTTCGGGCTTCCGTTGACTGTCGCGTTAGGACTGTTGGCCGCGTTGGGGCTCAACTCGGGGCTGATCCGGTTCCGGGCGGTGTTCCGGGTCGGCTACTACCTGCCGGTGGTCACCAGCATCGTGGCGATCGCCGTGGTCTGGCGGTTCCTGCTGCAACCGGAGTCCGGGTTGCTCAACAGCCTGCTGCGTCTGGTGGGCATCGACGGACCCAACTGGCTCAACGACACCAATACGGCCCTGCCGGCGGTCATCGCGATGATTGTCTGGCGGGGCCTGGGTTTCCAGATGGTCATCTTCCTGGCCGGCCTGCAGGCGATACCGCAGGAGCTCTATGAGGCGGCGCGCATCGACGGCGCCGGCCGGTGGGCCCGGTTCCGGCACGTGACGCTGCCGGCGCTGCGGCCCACCCTGCTGTTCGTCGCCGTTATCGGTTCCATCGGGCTGTTGCAGGTTTTCGAGGAGCCGTTCGTGATGACCCGCGGCGGGCCGCTGGGCAGCACGCTGACCGTGGCCCAGAGCGTCTACAGCCAGTTCTCGTTCGGCAACTACGGCTACGCCTCGGCCATGAGTTACCTGCTGTTCGTGGCGATCGTGCTGCTGTCGATCCTGTGGTTCCGGCTGCTGCGCACCGAGGAGTCGCGGTGAGACGGATGAGACGGTCGCCGGATCGGGCCGCCACCACGGTCTTGTATGTGGTGCTGGTGGCTGGTCTGCTGGTGATGACCGCGCCGTTCGTGTGGATGCTGCTGTCGTCGTTCAAGAGCGAGGGCGAGCTGCGCCAGGCGCCGCCCACCTGGCTGCCGACCGACCCGACCTGGGCCAACTATCGTGAACTGTTCGACCGGCTCGACTTCCCGCTCTACTTCACCAACTCGGCGCTGGTGGCCATCCTGGTCACGGCCGGCAATCTGCTGCTGTGCTCGGCCACCGGTTATGCCCTGGCGAAATTGCGCTTCGCGGGAAGGCGCGCGCTTTTCCTTTTGGTTTTAGGAAATTTGATGGTACCGCCGGCGGCCACCTTCGTTCCCCAGTTCGTGCTGGTGAGCAATCTGGGACTGGTCAACACATACGCCGGGCTGGTGCTGCCCAACATCGCCTTGGCGGTCAACGTTTTCCTGATGCGCCAGTTCATCCTGTCCATCCCGGACGATCTGCTCGAGTCCGCCCGGGTGGACGGGGCGGGCGAGTGGCGCGTCTACTGGCAGATCGTGCTTCCGCTGTGCGGGCCCGCGCTGGCCACGGTCGGCATCCTGACGTTTCTGGGTTCCTGGAACAACTTCCTGTGGCCGCTGGTGGTGGCCACCACCGAGGACAAGTACACGCTGCCGGTCGCGCTGGCGCTCTACAGCGTGGGCCAGAACCAGACCCGCTACGGGCTGCTGCTGGCCGGGTCGACCGTCATCATCCTGCCGGTGCTGGTCGTCTTCGCCTTGCTGCAACGGCGTTTCGTCCAGGGTATCGCCACCACCGGGCTCAAATCATAAACCCCTTCGAGGTGAGTCAGATGAAACATGTCCTCCTTTCCCTGGCGCTGGTTTTCACGCTGAGCGGCACGGCCGCGCAGGCTCGTGAACCCGATCCCCTCGCCTCCGCGCCGACTTCGACCTGGGCCGCGGACACGTGGCGGTCGATGGCCGCCATGGTGGCGCCCGAGAGCGGGCTGCCGGCCGACAACATCGACGGCGGTCTGGATCCGGCCAGCCGGGCGCGGTACACCTCGCCCACGAACATCGGCTCGTATATCTGGTCGGCGATCGCCGCGCGGCGGCTGGACGTCATCGGCGAGCGGGAGCAGACCGAGCGCATCGAGCGGGCGCTGGATGCCGTGGCCCGGTTGCCTCGCCATGCCGACTCGGGGCAGTTCTACAACTGGTATGACCCGGCAACGCTGGAGATGCTGCGGACCTGGCCGCCGACCGGCGCGCCGATCGAGCCGTTCGTGTCCAGTGTGGACAATGCCTGGTTGGCCACGGCCTTGATGGTGGTGCGCCAGGCGGTGCCGCGACTGCGTACCAAGGCAGAAAATCTTTTAACCGCAATGGATTTCGCCTTCTACTACGACCCGGCCGCCCGGGGTCCGGACTTCCCCGCCGGGCTGATGCGCGGCGGGTTCTGGGTCGAGCAGCCGTCGGGTTGCTCGGTGCCGGGCAACTATCCCGGCCGGGGCCCCAACGTGTTCTACACCTGCCACCATTACGGCTCGTTCAACAGCGAGACCCGGATGATCAGCTATGTGGCGATCGCGCTGGGCCAGGTGCCGCCGGCGCACTATTTCGCCGCCTGGCGCACGTTCCCGGCCACCTGTGACTGGTCGTGGCAGGAGATGCTGCCGGTCGGGCAGGAGCGGACCTACTTCGGGGTGCCGGTTTTCGAAGGGGCGTACCGGTATCGCGGCCTGCAGTTCGTACCGAGCTGGGGCGGGGACATGTTCGAGGCGCTGATGCCCAACCTGTTCGTCCCCGAAGAGCGTTGGGGCCCAAGGAGTTGGGGCGGTAACCATCCGGTGTATGTGCGGGGGCAGATCGAGCACGGGCTACGCGACGCGGGCTACGGGCACTGGGGCTTCTCCCCGGCCTCGGACCCGTTCGGCGGGTACCGCGAGTACGGCGTGGACGCCATGGGCCTGGATTCGGCCGGCTACACCAGCGACCGGGAACGCACCTCGGTGGATTACGGCTTCGGTGACTGCCCCGGCCGGGCGCCCCAGCCCGAGCCCGCCGTTTACGGCGACGGTGTGGTCACCCCGCACGCGGTCTTCCTGGCGGCTCGGTTCGCCCCGGCGGCGGCCGTCGCCGAACTCGCGAAACTGCGCGCCGACTTCGACATCTACGGTCCCGGTGGCTTCTACGATTCCGTCGCCGTGCGAAGCGGCACCGTCGCCCGGCGGTACCTCGCGCTCGATCAGGGTATGGTCATGGCCGCGCTCGGCAACCTGCTCGGCGGTGACCTGCTGCGCGACGCGTTCACCCGCGGTGGCGCGCAACGGCTGCTGCGCCCGGTGATCGCCGCCGAAGAGTTCACCCTATGAGCCGACTCATGATCGTTGCGTTCGTGGGTGTCAATTCACGGCCCGTCTCTACATCCACGAGCGCAACGATCAACGGGAAGGGGGTGCCATGGATCTGGTGACCGAGCGGGCGCGACGGCAGTGGGCCCGGCTCATGGGGGCCGGCGGCGCGCAGGACCGCTCGGGCGACACCGTCACCCCGGCGGACCTGCCCGCCCCGGCGGGGATCTTGGCCCACGGCGGTCGCGGCCACGTCACGCTCGACTGGGATCCGGTGCCCGGCGCCATCGGGTACGCGGTGCACCGGGCGTCCACACCGGACGGTCCGTTCGAGGTGGCCGACCACGGGGGCGGTGACGTGCTGGCCGTGCCGCACGGCCCGTATGCGGATACCACGGTGTTACCGGGCCGCGAATACTGGTACGCCGTGGCGCCTCTGGCCACGGTCAACTCGATCGGGCCGCTCTCCCCGCCGGTGCCGGGACGGTCGTTTGTGGACGGTCCCGGCACGGTCGAGATTTTGGTCGACGCCGGCGCGCCCGGAGAAAAGCTGCACCGGCCGTGGCGGCGCATGGTGGGCTCGGAGCACCTGAGCCACCTGCTGTGCCCGGATCGCAGCGGCGGGCGCCCGATCGGCGCCGAGCTGCGGGCGGCGCTGCGCCGGGTGCGTGCCGAGCTGGGCGTGGAATCGGTTCGCGCGCATGGCATCCTCGGCGACGACCTCGGCGTGTGCACCAACGGCGGCTTCGACTTCGACGGCGTGGACCGGGTCTACGACATCGTCGTCGAGCTGGGCCTGCGGCCGGTGGTCGAGCTGTCGTTCATGCCGCGCGACCTGGCCCGGGATCCGGATCGCACCGTCTTTGCCTATCAGGGCATCATCTCGCCACCGCGCGACTGGGATCGATGGGGAGAACTGGTCGGGGCGCTGACCGCGCACCTCGTCGACCGGTACGGCCGGCAGGAGGTGATCGACCACTGGCCCTTCGAGGTCTGGAACGAAGCCAACCTTTCGGTGTTCTGGTCCGGTACACCTGAAGAATATTGGCGTCTCTACGAGGTCTCCGCCCACGCGGTCAAGGCCGTCGATGCCCGCATCAGGGTCGGCGGCCCGGCGTCGGCCGCGGTCGGCTGGCTCGACGACCAGCTGGCGGCCAAGGCGCCGGTGGACTTCCTGTCCACCCACATCTACGGCAGCCCGCCGCTGGACCTGCGGCCGCTGGCCGACGTTCCTCTACTTTGGACAGAGTGGGGGGTCACCGCCAGCCACGGCAGCGACATCAACGACACCGTCTTCGCCGCCGCGTTTCTGTTGCGCGGCATGCGTTCGGCGGCGGGGCGGGTCGAGGCGCTGGCGCCCTGGGTCGCCTCGGACCACTTCGAGGAGCTGGGCCGGCCGCCCCGGTTGCTGCACGGCGGGTTCGGCCTGCTGACCGTGGGCAACCTGGCCAAGCCCAAGTACTGGGCCTTGGCTCTGGCCCAGCGGCTCGGCGACACCCAGCTCCCCGCCGCTCTGCGCGGTGACGGCGCGGGCAGCCTCGTGGAGTGCTGGGCCGCGCGCGCCGACGACGGCACCATCGGGATCCTGGTGTGGAACGCCACCCTCGACCACAGCCGCGCCGGCGGCGATCCCGATCTGCACCGGCAGGTGCACATCCCGGTGACCGGGCTGCCCGGCGGGCATTATCGGCTCAACCACTGGCGCATCGACGCCGAGCACGGCAACATCGCGGCCACCTGGCGCCGTCTCGGCGGCGGCGACTGGCCCGACGCGGACCAGTGGCAACAGTTGTCCGCCGCCGACCACCTTGCGCCGCTGGAACCGGCCCGCGCCCTGACGGCCCGCCGGGGCACCGTCGAGGCCGCACTCGACCTGCCGATGCCATCCATCTCCTACCTGGAGCTACGTCCGACATAGCTAGGTTTCGTTCACAACGAAACCATGTCATCCAAACTGAAGAGCGTGAGTAGTGGCGGCGGGGCTGGGCACGGAGTAGGGCACGGCGGTCCGGTGAAGGCGTTGTCGCGGATGCGGGCACGGCGCCGTGATGAGGCGCACCGGACGGCAACGCGACGACGTGCCTTTATCGCCTGGCGACACTGGTGCAGATCACCGGGGTTCTGGTGCTGGCGGCCGGAATCCCGCGCGCCTTCGGCGGGGACTTCACCATCGCCGTGATCGGTTATCTGATCATGCGGGCGGCGCTCACATTCCAGTGGCTGCGCGCCGCGAGCGGCGAGACCGGTGCCCCGCGGCGGGGCGGCCGGGACGGTATCACGCCCGCTAAGTATGTTGCTTGTGGAATCCGGTTCTGGTTGGGTCCTGGGAGTGTCCGCTTTAGAGCGCCTGGTTCGCCCGGATCGTTATCCGCGCAGCTCCCAGTACGATCAGGCCTGGGTGCTGTCCCTTGACATGGGGCCGCACCCGTTGTGGTTGCTGGAAGACCTCGCCACCGACCTGGACCTGCGGCCCGGCCTGCGCGTGCTGGACCTGGGCTCCGGCAAAGGCGCCACGTCGGTCTTTCTCGCCAAGGAGTACGGCGTCGAGGTGGTCGCCGCGGACTGGTGGATCAGCGCCCGGGACGCCTCGGCGACGTTCGCCGCCGCCGGGGTGGCCGATCGGGTCAAGGCCGTACACGCCGAGGCCCACCAGTTGCCGTTCGAGGACAACAGCTTCGACGCCATCGTCAGTATTGACGCGTTTGAATACTTCGGGACCGCCGACAGCTACCTGCCCTACCTTGTCCGCTTCCTGCGCCCCGGCGGGCAGCTCGGCGTGGCCACGCCCGGCATGACCCGCGAGATCCGTGACCTGGGCGCCATCCCCGAACACATCAAGCAGGTGGTCGGCTGGGAGGCCATCGCCTGGCACACCCCGCGGTGGTGGCGTTTCCAGTGGGAGATCACCGAGCTGGTCACCGTCACTTCAGCGCGATGGCAGGACGGCGGCTGGTACGACTGGCTGCTGTGGTCGCAGGCCTGCGCCGAACGCGATCCCGCCGGGGGCCGGGCGGTCATCGAGATGCTCACCCAGGACGCGGGCGAACTGCTCGGCTTCACCCTCCTGGCCGCGCGCAAGAACTGAGCGGGTTTGCCGGTTCGCGCCATCGAGAGCGGTACGGTGAGCGGAGTAGATCTCGAAGGGATGTAGCGATGACTTCGGTAAGCGAGGCTCCCGGCGAGCCATACGGCGGCGCCCCGGCCGCCGGGCGGGGGCGCAACCCGTGGCTGGTGCTGATCGTGCTGTGCCTGGGCTTCTTCATGATTTTGCTGGACACGACGATCGTCAACATCGCCATCCCGGACATGATCGATGAGCTGCACGCGACGCTCGACGAGATCCTCTGGGTGATCAACGCCTACATCCTGGCGTACGCCGTACTGCTCATCACCGCGGGCCGCCTCGGTGACCTATTCGGACCCAAGCGGCTGTTCATCATCGGCTTGATCGTGTTCACCCTGGCCTCGGCCGCCTGCGGCCTGGCGCAGACACCCAACCAGCTCATCTTCTTCCGGGTCGTGCAGGGCGTGGGCGGGGCGTTGCTGACCCCGCAGACCCTGTCCATGCTGACGATCATCTTCCCGCCGGCCCGACGCGGCGCGGCCTTCGGGATCTGGGGTGCCGTGGCGGGCGTGGCCACCATCGCCGGCCCGACGCTGGGCGGCTGGCTGGTCACCGACTACTCCTGGCGCTGGATCTTCTATGTCAACGTCCCGGTCGGCATCATCACGCTGATCCTGGCCGTCGTGATCATGCCCGACCTCAAAATCAACCTGCGCCACAAGCTGGACTGGGCGGGCACGGCCCTGGCCACGCTCGGCCTGTTCCTGGTCTGTTTCGGGCTCATCGAGGGGCAGCCGCACGACTGGGGCGAGGTGTGGGGGCCGATCACCATCCCGGAGATCATTGGGGCCGGGGTGGTCGTGCTGGCGATTTTCATGTGGCAGCAATATGTGCAACGCGATCAGGAGCCATTGGTACCATTTGCCATCTTCCGGGATCGCAACTACTCCCTGATGAACTTCGTGGTGGCGGCGATCTCCTTCGGGATGCTGGGCCTGTTCCTGCCGCTTGTTATTTACCTGCAGTCGGTGCTGGGTCTGACCGCGTTGCAGGCCGGTCTGACGCTGGCACCGATGTCGCTGATTTCGATGTTCGTGGCGCCCGTGGCTGGGCGGCTGTCCGACAAGTTCGGTGGCAAGTGGATCCTGTTCGCCGGGCTGTCGCTGTGGACACTGGGGCTGTCGATCGTCCTGGCCTCGGCCCACCCCGACTCCAGCCGCTGGCACCTGCTGCCCGGGCTGCTGGTCGGCGGGTTCGGCCTGGGCATGACGTTCGCTCCACTGCAGACGATCGCGATGCTCAACGTCAACCCGCGGGTGGCCGGCGCCGCCTCCGGCATGATCACCACCACCCGGCAGTTGGGCGCGGTCATCGGATCGGCCGCCGTGGGCGCGCTGTTGCAAGCGCAGCTCAGCGAGAAACTGACCACGACCGCCGCCGAGAACGCCGGCGCCCTCCCGCCGCAGTTCCGCAGCCAGTTCGTCGAGGGATTTAGCAACGCCGCTTCGGAAGGACTCCAGGTCGGCGCGGGCCAGACCGGTGCTGCCCTGCCCGCGGGACTGCCCGCGCAGATCGTCCAGACGATCACCGCGGTGGCGCAGAAGACCTTCCACGAGGCGTTCACCGCGGCGATGCGCAGCACGCTCATCCTGCCGCTCATCGTGCTGGGCATCGCGGCAGCGGCGGTGCTTCTGGTGCGGCGCAAGCCAATTGACGCGCAGGCCAACGCCGATCACGCCGGGATGTCCGCCGGGTGAGACCGCGGGCATAGGATCAGTGGTGATGCTGACCTTCGGGAGGCCACCATGGAGATCCCCCTGACGCCCCTTGAGTTCGCCCGCCGCACCCGCCGGTTGCACGGTGCCCGCGAGGCCGTGGTCGACGGCGAGTTGCGCCTGTCCTATGAGGAGTTTCTGGACCGGTGCGATCGCTTCTCGGCCGTGCTGCAGAAGGATCTGGGGGTCGCCCTGGGCGAACGGGTCGCCACGATCGCGCCCAACACCCACGCCCAGCTGGAGTCGTTCTATGCGGTGCCGCAACTGGGTGCGGTGCTGGTGCCGATCAACTACCGGCTGACCGCGCAAGACTTCGTGTACATCATCAACCACTCGGGTGCGGTGGTGGTCTGCGCGACCGGTGACTATCTGGACGCGATCGACGCCGTGCGGGGCGAACTGCCGCGGGTGCGCCACTTTGTGGCCTTCGACGGTGGGCCGGGGCGGGAGGGCTGGCTCGACTACGAGTCCGCGATCGCCTCGGCCGGGGCCGACTTCGCGGCGCCGGAGATCGGTGAGCGGGACCTGCTGACCATCAACTACACCAGCGGCACCACCGCCCGACCCAAGGGCGTCATGATCACGCATCGAAATGCCGCGATGAATATGATCGGGACGTTGCTGCACCTGCCGGTCGCCGTCGGCGAGCGGTATTTGTGGACGCTGCCCATGTTCCACGCCAACGGCTGGACCTACACCTGGATCGTCACGGCGGCTGCGGGGACCCACATCTGCTTGCCGAAAGTCGAGCCGCCCCACGTGTTCCGGCTCATCCGCGACGAAAGCGCCCGCCTGCTGTGCGCGGCGCCCACCGTGCTGATTTCCCTGGCCAATGCCCCGGCCGAGGCCAGGGGCGAAGTCCCAAGCGGGGTAAGGGTTGTCACCGCCGGGGCGCCGCCGGCCGCGGCGACCATCGAGCGGCTGGAGGGCGACTTCGGCTGGGAGGTGACTCAGGTTTACGGCCTGACCGAGACCGCGCCGTTCATCACGGTGTGCGCGCCGCTGCCCGAGCACGACACGCTTTCACCAGCCGAGCGGGCGGTCATCAAGGCGCGCCAGGGAGTCGAGCTGCTGACGTCGGGTGAGTTGCGTGTGGTCGGCGAGGATGGCAAACCGGTACCCAATGATGGTCAAACCCTTGGTGAGATAACCGTTCGCGGCAATGTTGTCATGCAGGGCTACTTCAACGATCCTGAGGCTACCGAGCGGGCGATGGGGGATGGCTGGTTCCACAGCGGCGACGCGGCCGTGGTGCATCCGGACGGCTATGTCGAGATCCGCGACCGGCTCAAGGACGTCATCATCAGCGGCGGCGAGAACATCTCGTCGGTCGAGGTGGAGGGGGCGCTGCTGCGCCACCCGGCGGTGCAGGAGGTCGCCATCGTCGGTCTGCCGCACGAGAAGTGGGGCGAGACCCCGCACGCCTTCGTGGTGCTGCGCGACGGCGCCGACACCAGCGAACAGGAGATCATCGATTTCGCGCGGGCGCGTCTGGCGCATTTCAAAGCGCCGCGCGGGGTGACGTTCGTCAAGGAGCTGCCCAAGACGGCCACCGGAAAGATTCAGAAGTACGTGCTACGCGGCGGCGCGCCCAACCTTTCCCGGCAGTGACACTACAGCTTCATTCATACATTGAAAGTTGTATCTGTCGGTTGTTAGTATCGCTTGGCGATTCCAGCCGAGGAGGTACCGCCATGCTCAAGACCGTTGGACGCGTTCTGGCAACCCTGGTTCTCGCGGCGCCCATGGTGGTGATGTCCGGGCAGCCTGCGCAGGCGGTGACCATCGTGGATCCCAACAACCCCTACGGTGTTGATTTCATCAACAACGATGGCCAGTGGACCGTCTGGAAGGGTTGCTTCTCCTATATCAACGGCAGCGGGCAGCTTACGACGATCGGCCCGGGATACTTCGGCCGCCTGATCCGCAACAACGTGGTCCTGTTCAATGACGAGGCCGGGCCGCCCGGAGGGCTCAACGCGATGCGCGGCGGGCTGGGAACGTTCGGTTTCCACTATGCCCGCGGCTGGCGGCCGTACGCGCTGGAGAACAGCCCATTCACCACGGACATCGACAACCGGCAGTGCTCCAACGGCCACAGTCAAGGCGTGTATCGGGTCGACGTCCGGCAAGGCCCCTTCATCTCCGGCGGGGTCGGCGTGCTGGACCTGACCGTCTGGATCCGCGACAACTGGGGCCGGACCTTCCGCGGACCCGACTCCGACGGCGACGGCATCGGCGACGCCGGTATCCGGCTCGACTACGACATCCGCGTGTACGAGTCCGTGATCAAACAGTGGGCGAGCGTGACGACGTACTTCCAGCAGAACGGGGAGGGCGACGCGTACGTCAAGGAGCCGAAGTTCACCGGCACCGTCCCCAACAGCCAGGCCGGCTGGCGGCGGATCGCCATCTTCCACGGCACCAACGGTTTGGAACGCATGCGGACGTTCACCGGGAACCTGCCGGTCGGCAGCCGCCACGATTACGACAACGACCGGTTGCGGGTGCGCTACGACTTCATGACCGACTCCACCTCCACCGGTGGCGCATGCAGCACGACGGCGCCCTGCCTGAATGTGCTCTTCCGCGCCACACCGCCCGGCGGCAGCTGGAACTTCTGGGAAAGCGGCGGCGCGTCAGGCCTTGACGCCTGGGCGGTGCGCTCCGATTCCCGGCCGGCGGTCAACACCGTCGACCAGCCCAACTCCAACCCGAACAACGGTCTGCCGACGTCATGGGACTGCAACGGCTCCTCGCCGATCGGCCAGGGCGTGCGCGGCTGGGAGTTCGGTGGCACCAGCGGCGGGCAGTTCCAGCCATACAGCAAGATCATGACGCTGGCGACCGGCTGGGAGGGTGGCCGTGGCGCTTTCGACTGCGAGCCGCTGTACCGGGTTTTCGGCGTCGATGAGGGCTTCACCGTTGAGATGAACTACTCGGTCAACGATGGCTGGAGCTAGTTAGTTTGATAGCCATAGATGCCGTGATACCTTTACCGCTGGATGGTGACTCTTAGCGCGCTTGGACCCCTGCTCATCACCGTCGCCGGGCGGCCGGTGACCTTGCGCAGTCCCCGCCAGCGGGCAGTGCTGGCAATGCTTGTCGCCCTTGCCGGCCGCGTCGTCTCCGTCGACCAACTGCTGTGCGCCGTGTGGGGCGACGACCCGCCCGACACCGCCGTGGGCCAGATCCAGACGGTGGTGTGGCGCCTGCGCGCCGTGCTGGGTGAGGCCACGATCGCGACGCGGCCGGGCGGGTACCAGATGATGGTTGAAGCCTCCGAAGTGGACACCGGCCGTTTCGCCGGATGGGCCGGCCAGGCAAGGGGGCTCGCCGAGCAGGGCCGCCTGGAGGAGGCGGCCGAGGCCTACGAGGGGGCGCTGCGGCTGTGGCGGGACCGGCCCTTCGCCGACGTGGAGATTCCCGGCGACGCGGCCGCCAGCGGGTTCCAGGCCGCGGTCACCGAGCTGATCGAGCAGCGGGTTGCCGTCGAGTGTGGATATTTCGATGTGGCGCTCGCTCTTGGTCGGCATTTGGATGTGGTACCCCTTCTGCGCCCGCGCGTCGAAGAGGAGCCGCTGCGCGAGGAGCTGTGCGAACGCCTGATGCTTGCCCTGTACCGTTGCGGCCGCCGCACCGAAGCGCTTGAGTCCTACCGGCACGCCCGCGCCGCGCTCGTCGCGGAGCTGGGTCTGGAGCCGGGTCCGGCGTTGCAACGCCTGCACACCCTCATCCTCACGGCCGACTCCACATTGGACGGTGTGCATCCCCCGCCGCTGAACAACCCCCGCCCCGCCCAGCTGCCCATGGACTGCCCCGATTTCGTCGCCCGCGCCGAGCTGGCCGCCAAGCTCGCCGCGTTACTGTCCACACCGGACAGCACCGCCCCGGTGATGGTGGCCGTCTCCGGACTGGCCGGCAGCGGCAAGACCACCCTGGCCGTCCACGTCGGACACCTGGTGCGGGAGTGGTTCCCCGACGGTCAGCTCTTCGCCGACCTGCACGGGGTGCACCAGCCGCTGGACCCGGCCGAGGTGCTGGCCCGGTTCCTGCGCGCGCTGGGCGAGGATCCGCGCGCGATCCCGGCCGACATCGAGGAACGGGCGGCGGTGTTCCGCGCGCGCAGCGCCGGCCGCAGGATCCTTGTCGTGCTGGACAACGCGCACGGCGAGCGGCAGCTGCGGCCGCTGCTGCCCGCCGGCGCGGGCTGCGCCGTGCTGGTGACCAGCCGCCGCCGGCTGGCGGCCCTGTTCGGCGCCCGGGAAGTGGACCTGGGTGTCTTCGAGCCGGAGGAGGCGCTGGACCTGTTGCGCGTCACGCTTGGGCCGCAACGGGTGCACGCCGAGCGGGAGGATTTTCTGGCGGTGGCGCGGTGGTGCGGGTACCTCCCGCTGGCCATCCGCATCGCCGCCGCCCGCCTGGCCGCGCGTCCACATTGGACAACGACGTCGATGGTGGCGCAGCTTTCCGACGAGGCCGCTCGGCTGGACGTGTTGAGCGCGGGCGATGTCGCGGTGCGCTCGAGCCTGGCGCTCAGCGTCGACGCGCTCGAGGCGGACGAGCGTACCCTGTTCACCCGGCTGGGCGCGGTCGAGTCACCGTACCTGCCGGCCTGGGTGGCCGCTCCCCTGCTCGACCTGCCCCCGGCCGCGGCCGGCGAGCCGATGGAACGCTTGGTGGAGGCGCGCCTGGCCGAGGCGCAACCGACCCCGGGCGGCGAGGTCCGCTACCGGCTGCACGATCTGGTGCGCGCCTATGCGCGCGAGTTGCGACCCGCCGCCGAAGTGGAAAGGTATCTGGGGGCGTGGCTGACCCTGGCCGACGCCGCCTACCGGGCGATGCCCGGCGGTTTCCGGCGGGTGGCGCGGCCGTGCGCCCCGCGCTGGTCGCGGTGGAGCGGCGAGCAGGTCGAGGCGATGGTGCGCGACCCGACCGGCTGGTGCGAGGCCCACCGCGCGGCGCTGTGCGCCGCGGTGCGGCAGGCCGCCGCCGCGGACCTGACCACCCTGGCCTGGAACCTCGCGGTCACCCTGTCGCGCTTTTTCGAGCTGCGCGAACACCTGGAGGACTGGCGCCTGACCCACGAGGCGGCGCTGGCCGCGTGCCGGCGAGCCGGTGACCGGCAAGGTGAGGCGTTTATGTTGCGCGGCTTGGGTGAGATGCACCTCAACCAGGACCGGCCGGAGGAAGCGTTGCTGCGCCTGGGCGAGGCACTGTCCATTATGGAGGAGCTGGGCGACCGTCCGGGCCAGGCCGCGGCGCTGCGCGCGGCCGGCTCCGCCCACCGGTGGCTCGGCCGGGAGCAGGCCGCGCTGGACGTGCTGCACAAGGCGTTGGCGCTGGGCGAGGCGATCGATGACCGGGTCGGCCAGGCCCAGGTGCTGCACAACCTCGGTGCGGTGCACCGGCGGTGGAAGCGGCCGCCCGAGGCCGAGCGATGCTACCGCGCCGCGCTGGCCCTCTTCGAGGAGGCCGGCGACCGGTTCGGGCAGGCGTTTTCGCTGTCGAGCATCGGCCTGGTGGCGCAGTGGCAGCCCGAGGGCGCCGGCTACGCCGAGGAGTGCTTCCAGCGGGCCTTGGAGGTGTCGCGCGAGTTCGGGTACCGCCGCGGTGAGGCGATCGCGCTGGGCAACCTGGGCCAGCTCTACGAACGCGAGGGCCGGCTGGAGGAGGCGGCGGCGCACCAGGTCGACGCGATTGAGCTGTGCCGCGAGATCGGCGACACCCGCGGCGAGATGATCGAGCTGCGGGTACTCGGCACTGTCTACCTTGGACAGAACCGGGCCGAGGCGGCCCGGTCGGTGCTGCGGCGCGCGCTCGCCATCGCACGAGGGCTGAGCCTGCCCGACGACGAGCGCGAGATCCTGTCCTTGCTGGGCCACGCCTGAGCTACAACTGGGAAGCCATGATGTAGGACATGCCGGCCTGGTGCTTGACCCACCGCTCCGACACGATGCCCAGCCCGCGCCAGTTCATCTCCCACACATGCACATAGGTGCCGTCGCTGCGCTGCTGCATGAAATCGACCCACGCCACGTGGCCACCGGTCGCGCTGGCGCCGCCGACCCCGCGCTCGAACACCACCAGCGACTGCGTGGCGGGCTGGTTGAGCACCAGCCAGCCGCGGGCGGCGGCGGTCTCGTTCCAGGTGTAGGCGTCGCCGACCCCGGACAGGTACGGGTAGACCCCGGTGAACCCGCGGAACCGCTCATAGGCGTACCAGGTGCAGTTGCCCGACACCCCGGTGTTGCTCGACTGGGTGCTGCCCCGCTTCCAGTGCCAGGAGGTGGCCCAGATCGCGGCGCCGCGGTACAAAACGAGGTTGCCGTCGTCCTGCATGATCAGGCTGGCGCCGGTGTAACCGGCGGTGCCGGTGTGCCAGATGGCCGCGCCGTTGCGGTACATCACCAGGTTGCCGTCGCCTTGCATGACGATCGCCGAACCGTTTTGCCCACCGGTCCGCGTCGACCATCGAGCACCACTCGGGGTGTAAAGCACGAAATTGCCGTCGCCCTGCATGGCGGCGGTGTAGGCCCCGTTGGCGGAACGCAGATACTGGTTGGCGCCCAACGATTCCCCGGCGCGTAAGACGTTGGTCCCCGAACCGGCCACCGCCGGTCCCGGCACGCCGGCCAGGACGGTGGCGAATACGGCCGCGACTGTGCCGCTTCGGATGCCGTTTCGGATCAAGACCCGCATACCCATGGCTTGCCTCCCATGTCTCGCCGATGTCGGGCGCCAGCCTGGCGGGAGAAGGCAAACGCGCCCTCTCGGATCGCTCTCGACTGGCGCGCCGAGCGGAGAGCGGACAGAGAGGACACGACCCCATTACGCCCAGACGCTGTCGGAACACCGATCCGACAGGAGGAGCCATGGAAAGCAAGGTCTTCACCCGGCGCGGCGCGCTCGCACTGGCGGCGGCGACCGGCGCCGCGGTCGCGGTAGGCGCCCCGCGGGCGGCGTTCGCCGGCTCCGGCACCAACGTTTTGCGCGCCGGGGAATCGTTGGGCGCCAACCAGTACCTGCGCTCACCCAACGGCCGATATACCGCCGCCATGCAGGGCGACGGCAACTTCGTGCTCTACACCCCGACCGGTGCCCGATGGTCCACCCGCACCGGTGGGCAAAACGGCGCGGGCATCGTCATGCAAGGCGACGGCAACCTGGTGATGTACCGCAACGGCGCGGCCATCTGGCACACCGGCACCGCCGGTTACACCGGCGCCAGCCTGATCATGCAGGACGACGGCAACCTGGTCATGTATCGCGGCGCCGCGATCTGGGCCACCTCCTGGCACTGGGTGTGGGGCCGGACCCAGCCGGGCAATCCCAACGGCCAGAAGGACTGCAGCTGGTACGCCTATGAGCGGTTCCGCGGGTTCAGCGGCGTGTACCCGAACCTGTCCGTCGGCGGCTTCGCCCACACCTGGAACGAGACCGCTGTCGCCCAGGGCTGGCTGGTCATCAACGACCCCAAGACCCAGTGCGTGGTCTGCTTCGAGCGCGGCGTGGCCGGGGCGAGCACCACCAACGGCCACCTCGGCTGGGTCGATTTCATGCAGCAGCGCAGCGACGGCCCGTATGTGCATGTGTGGGAGATGAACTTCGGCGGCGGGATCGGCATCGAACATCAGCGGTGGGTCAAGCACCAGGCCGGCATGTCGTACATCATGGCGCCCCAGCTGTAGAAAGGCCGCGGAAGTGGACGTGGTGCGCCGCCTGGGAGGTCGGCGCACCACCCGATCCAGCGTCCTTGAGACTCCGCCGTTACGGACGGCTCCAGGCCCGGCGGCGGTCTCGACGGTCCTGTTTGGACACGGGCGGCGCGTCGGCGGTCTTGTAGGTGACCACGGGAACGGTGGTGGCGATCGGCGTGGCCAGCCCATGCTCGACCAGATCGGCGATCACCTGCTCGATGCGCTTGTACGCCGTGGGTGCCTCCTCGAACAGCAGCTGCCGATCGCCGCACACCACCAACGACCCGACCGGCGTGCGGCGCAGCTCCTCCACCGTGTGCTTGCCCCGGCCCCGACGCAGTGCGTCGGCCCGCGACATCTTGCGCCCGGCCCCGTGCGCCACCGAGTGGTTGGCCTGAGCCCCGGCGTGACCGGCCACCAGATAGGAGTGCGTGCCCCGGGTCCCGGCGATGAGCACGTCACGGCCATCGCCGGGCGCCGCGCCCTTGCGGTGCAAGTAAACCCCGTCGCGGACCTCGACCAGGTTGTGGCACTGGTCGACGATCGGCTCGGCCGGCTCGGCCCCCAGCGCGTGGGCGACCCGGGCGGCCAGCAGCCGCCGGTTCAGCGACGCCCACCGCACGGCCTCGTCATGCCTGGCCAGGTAGGCGGCCGGGTCGGGGGTGGGACCGGCGCCGTGGACCTCGGTGTGCGCCCGCAGGATCCGCTCCCCCAGCCCCCGCGAACCGCTGTGCACGATGAGCACCAGGTCCCCGGCGGTCAGCCCGAGCCGGGTCGCGTGGTCGGGCTCGAAGACGGTGTGAATTCGGGCCAGCTCAACGAAGTGGTTGCCCCGCCCGACCGTGGCCAGGCCCTCGAGGTAACCGGCCGGGATGTCGCCGGGCACGGCCGCCCAGGCCGCATCGTCGGCGTCTCGTTCGGGATGCAGTGGACGGTCCAGGTCGGGGAAGCGGACGGCCAGCTTCTCCGGGTTGACCCGCTTGAGCTTGATGGGGAAAACCGCGATGCCGCAACCGATGTCCGAACCCACCAGGAACGGGTACAAAATCGTTGAAGTCATGGCGGCGCCGATCGGCGCGCCCTTGCCGGGATGCAGATCCGGCATGGCGGCGACGTGGATCATACCGTCGAGCGCGGCCACCTGATGGCACTGCGAAACGGCGTCGGACTCGATCCAGCTCGAGGCCGACGCGAACACGGTAACGGTGGCCGAGTCGGATAGCACAGTCAGACACCTTGCCCGGGTCGCCCGAGGCCCGGCAACCGCTTTTCGGCGCTTGAAAACCCTCCATAGTGGAAGCCGTTGCCGCCGGAGGGTCGTAATGTGGGCCCATGCCTTTGAGCGGAGAGTACGAACCCAGCCCGTTGAGCTGGTCGCGGAATCAGGCCGAATTGTACGAATCCTCGGGCGGCACCGAGGGATTGATGTTGCAGGGACGGCCGGTCGTGCTGGTGACCTCGATCGGCGCCCGCACGGGCAAGCTGCGCAAGACACCGCTGATGCGGGTGGAGCATGAGGGCAGTTATGCCGTCGTGGCCTCCAAGGGCGGTTCCCCCACCCACCCGGTCTGGTACCACAACCTTGTGGCCAACCCGCATGTGGAACTTCAGGACGGGCCGGCCAAGCACGACTATGTGGCCCGGGAGGTCTTCGGCGAGGAGCGGGCGGTGTGGTGGGCCCGCGCCCTGGAGACCTGGCCGGACTACGAGCAGTACCAGACCCGCACCAGTAGGACCATCCCGGTCTTCGTGCTGACCCGCGACGAGTCGTAGCTACGCGGGTTCAACGACAACGGGTTCAACGATGTTCAATCCGGATGTTCAGCCGATTTCAAAATTCCTCACAACCGCCCCAACGATCCCTCAATCTGAGCCGCACGTAATGACCTTCAGCGGATAAGCAGATTGGGGAATTCACATGTCTATGCGGATGGCGGCCCTCGCCGCCGTGGTGACGGCGACGGTACTTGGCCCGGCGGCGGTTCAGGCCGTGCCGGGCGTGCCGTCGCCCCTGTTCGATCCCAACTCGGTGTCGTGGCTGTCGCTGCGCGACCAGACCAGCGCCCAGTTCGCCGCCTCCTTCGCCACCCACAGCGGCAACGGCTACCTGCTGGTCGACCTGGACATAGACACGACCGGCGGCAACTACCGGGTCGGGTCGGTGTGGCAGCGCAACCTCGACGGCCGCGGCTGGCAAGAGCTGCGCGACCTGACCGACGCCCAGTTCCACCAGGCCTGGGTCGAGGCGAGCCAGCGGGGTATGCGCCTGACCGAGCAGGAGACCTACCTGGTCGGTGGGGTGCGCCTGTGGGCCGGTGTCTGGCTGGCCAACAACGACAACCTGAGCTGGGCGTCGTACCGCAACCTCACCAGCGCCGAGTTCTCACAGGTTTTCGACGAGCAGAGCCGGGCCGACCGCATGCCGGTCGACTTCGACGAGTACGACACTTCGCAGGGCCCGCGCTACAACGTGGTCTGGGTGCAGAATGTGCACGGCCAGGCCTGGCAGCTGTGGCGCGACCTGACCTCGGCCCAGTACTCGGCCAAGTTCACCGAACTGCAGCGCGAGTACCGGGTGCTGACCTTCGAGTCGGTCCGGCTGGCTGCGGGTCAGCGCTACACGGGTATCTGGTTGGCCAACGGCAACGGAAGGGGATGGGCCGAGCGGCGTGACCTGACCGCGCAGGGCTTCGCCAACTGGTGGCACCGCTACGCCGACCTGGGCTACCGGCTGGTGGCCTACAACAAGTACGACACCGCGGGCGGCGTCCGTTACACCGGGGTGTGGCGGCAAAACGAGGACAACCGTCCACTTTGGTCACTGCGAGCCGCCGTCGACACCCGGGTCCAGTCGGAGCTTGACACCACCGCGGTACCGGGCATCGCCGTCGCCGTATTCCACAGCGGCACCGCCAGGTACACGCGCGGGTTCGGCTACGCCGACATCGACGACAACGTATGGATGGACAGCGAGCACGTGGGCTCGCTGGGCTCGGTGAGCAAGGCGGTCGGCGGGGTGCTGACCATGCGGATGGTCGAGCAGAACCTGGTCGATCTCGACGACGAGACCCGCGACCTGGTGCCCGCGATGCCGGCCCACCACACCCACACCATGGGCGACCTGATCGCCAACCGGGGCTGCGTCGGGCACTACGGCGACATCGACACCACGACCTTTGACAACACGCCGTACGCCACCGCGCTGGACGCCGCCGAGTTGTTCTGGGACGAGCCGCTGGTGTGCACACCCCCGGACTACTACTACAGCTCACCCGGGTACACCCTGGCCGCCGCAGGCCTGGAGGAGGCGGGCGGCGACGACATCAAGGACCTGGTGCAGACCAAGCTGACCAACCCGTTCGGCCTGGGCACGCTGGCCGCGCAGGATCTCAGCGATACCAGCCTGCGCCGCATGACCTGTTACACCGACGGCGACGCCGAGGTGGCGGTGGAGAACAAGGACTGGAAGGTCCTCGGCGGCGGGATCGACTCCAACGTCTACGACCTGGGTCGCTTCGGCGCCAAGCTGGCCGCCGGGCAGATCCTCGCCCAGGCCTCGCTGGACACCATGTGGACGCCGCCGGATGCCGACAGCAACTACGCCTACGGCTGGAGCACCGGCACCGAGAACGGCCACCGGGTGGTCGCCAAGGACGGGTCGTGGACCGGCAACCTCGCCTATTTGCGCATCTACCCCGATGACCAGATCGTGGTGGCGGTGATGATGAACGACCGATCCGGTACCCAAAGCGCGGTCCAGCTCGGCCGCGACCTCGGCGCGATCGTCCTCGCTTCCCTGCCGTAACCGCTATCGGACTCCCGGGAGAAAGGCACGTTACAGTTGCTGACCGTGACGGACTGGCGGGAGCAGCGGGACCGGGCGGTGGCGGTGCACGCCGCCGCCCTGGCGAGCAAGAGGGAGGCCGAGGCGGCGCAGGCGCGCCGGCTCATCACGGAGTTCCTGGCGCAGGCACCCGCCCCGCAGCCTCTGACCTGCCTGTCCTACAACGGCCGCACCAGATTCCGCACCTCGCTGATGGGTTGGTACCTCAACCGGCACAAGACCATCGCCGTGGACACCTCCGGCGGGTACCACGTCCTGCTTGTGCCGCACAGCTTCCGGGCACGCTTCGCCGGCGTCACCCCGCAACCGCAACAACCGCCTCTGATCGTCGGCGAGGGCGGGCGCGACGGCGAGTCGATGCCGCTTCGCGAGCTTCTGGCCAGGCGGCTGCGCGAGTCCGGCTAGCAATCCGGCTAGGGATGCGGCTAGGGCCAGTCCCAGCCGGCCTCCTCGATCGCCAGCAACGCGGCGAACGTGCTGTCCGTGGACAGCAACCGGTCCGGGGTGCCCTGTTCGAGGATCCGCCCGGCCGACAGCACGATGACGCGGTCGGCGTCGCGGGCCGTGGCCAGCCGGTGGGCCACCGTGAGGATCGCGGTTGCGCGCGGCTGCACATGCTCGCGAAGCGCGCTGCGAAACGCGGCGTCGGTGGCGCCGTCGACAACAGCGGTGGCCTCGTCGAGCAACAGCACGCGGGGCCGCCCGGCCAAGGCTCGGGCCAAGGCAAGCAGTTGGCGTTGCCCGGCGGAGAGCACGACCCCGTCGCCCCGCGCCGCATCGGACAGCACAGTGTCGTATCCCTGCGGCAGGGCCCGGATGAACGAGTCGGCGCCGCTGATACGGCAGGCGTGTTCGATATCTTCGCCGCCGATGGCCTCGTCGCCGAGGGCGATGTTGTGGCGGACGGTGCCGGTGAACAGGTGCACGGTTTGCGGGACGAGGCCGAGCAGGAGGCGGCGTTGCTCGTCGACCAGACCGGCCGGGTCGAATCCGGCGAGGCGGACAGTGCCGCGGGTCGGCCGGTAAAGGCCGGTCAACAGGGCCAGGATGGTGGTCTTACCGGCGCCGCTGCGCCCCACCAACGCGACGTGCTCGCCCGGGGCCACCTCAAGGTCGATGTCGTGCAGGACAGGCCGGCCGCCTTGATAGGCAAAGCCGATGCCGCGCAGCTCGATAGGTGGAGCAGTCCGATCAAAAGCCCGATCAACAGGCTGGGTCATGGGCTCGGCGAGCAGGCCGAAAACCCGTTCCGCCCCGGCCAGGGCGGCCTGCACGTTCTGCCACTCGTCGCCGAGATTGATCAGCGGCGTGAACAGGCGCGCGAGCAGAAGCACAAACGCGGTCAGCGTGCCGATGCTGACCCCGGCGGCTTGAGCGGCGCCGCTGCCGCCCACCCATAGCAGCCCGGCGGTCACACCGGCCGATAGGACCGCCAACCCGGGCGCGTAGAAGGCATTGAATCCAGTGGAGGTGTTGCCGGCTGACAGCCAACGCAGCAGTGTCGCCCGGAAACGCGCCGCGAACTGTTCCTGGCGGCCAAAGGCCCGCACAACCTCAACGCCGGCAAGGGTTTCATGGAGCTGGGTGGTGGCCTGGCCGACGGCGGCCCGTGTGGCCCGTTCCGCGTCGCGGATGCGGCTTCTGAGGTACCCGGTGAAAAAGGCCATGGGCGGAATGACAATGACCACCACGGCAGTCAGGCCCGGGCTCAGCCAGAGCATCGCGGCCGTGACCGTGAGCAGCCGGACGGTGTCGCCGAGCAGGGTCACGATGCTCGAGGAGAACAAGTCGTCGATGGTGTCGATGTCGGCGGTGGCGCGGGCGATGGCGTCGCCGGCCGGGCGGCGGTCGTGGAAATCCGTGTCCAGCGCCAGCAAATGGGCGAACAGGCGGGTTCGCAGCGCGGCCAGGGCACGCTGGGCGACCGTGGCGGCCAGATACCCGTATCCGGCGGTCAGAACCTGCACGGCGGCAACGGCCGCCAGATAGGCGGCCGCGGCCACGGGCAGGTCCGCGGTGGCCCCGGCGGTCAGCGAGTCGACGACCCGCCGGACGATCAGCGGCGGGAGCAGGTCGAGCCCGGCCGCGGCCAGCACACCGGCCGCGACCAGGGTGAGCCGGCCCCGCCACGGCCGGACGAGGTCGCGCAGCTGTCCCGCGAGGGTGGTCGTCGTCGTCATCATTGCCGGGACACCTGCCGGCTGCGTTGCTGGGCCAGGAAAATGCGCGCATACAGTCCACCGGCGGCAAGAAGCGTCTCGTGGCGGCCCTGCTCGGCGATGCGGCCGGCGTCAAGCACGATGACCCGGTCGGCGTAAGCAAAGGTGGCCAACCGGGTCGAGCACAACACGATGGTGGCCCGCCGCTCGGCCGGGGCGCCGGGCCCGGCATGCTCGCGCAAGGCGGCGATGATGGCCGCTTCGGTAGCCACATCGACGGCGGAGAATGGATCGTCGAGCACCAGCAACCCCGGCGGGATCGGCGGGGCGGCCAGGGCTCGAGCCAGCGCGATCCGCTGCCGCTGCCCGCCCGACACCCGCACCCCCTGCTCACCGATCAGCGTTTGGCCGCCGTCGGGCCAGCCGGCCAGATCGTCGCCCAGGGCCGCGGTGGCGACAGCCCGACTCACTCGTTCGCCGTCGATGCCCTCCATGAGGGTGATGTTGTCGAGCACGGTGCCGGAGAACACCGGATGTCCTTGCGGCAGAAAGCCCACCAGACCGTCGCCACCGTCGCCGTTGACGGTGAGCCGGCCGCCGGCGATCGGGTAAAGACCGGCGATGGCGGCGGCGAGAGCGGACTTTCCGGAGCCGACCGGGCCGGTGACCGCGACCAACTCGCCCGGCTGGATGGTCAAGCAGATGCCCTGCAACGCAAGGTTTTTCATTCCTGGGTACCGGAAATCGACGCGATGCAGCGCGACAGTGGCCTGCCCTTGACGTTGAGGCACAACCCGCCCAGCCCTTGGCGGAGCCGGAATGACCCGCGCCCGCCACTTCGACCCCCGCGGCGCGGACACAACGGGCGCGGCGGTCGCCAGAAGCGGGGCGATGCGGGTGTAGGCGGCGCGGGCGGCCTGGACCCGGTTGGCCATCAGGGGAATGCGGTAGGCCCGGGCGGTGAACCTGATGAACAGCTGCAGAAAGGCGACCAGCGCGCCGATGCTGAGCACGCCCGCCTCGACCCGAGCGCCGCCTAGCCACACCACAGCGATGACCCCGGACGCGGTAAGCGTGGTGTAGACCGGCTGCAGCACCGAGTTGAGGGCGGTGGCCGACAGCTCCGCATCGGCCTGCCGATCGGCCAAGCAGCGCAACGCCTCCGTGGCCGCGGCGGTCCGCCCGAACGCACGGATGGTACGCAGCGCGGTCAGATGCTCCGAGAGGTGGCTCGTCACTTCGGCGTTGGCCTGCCGCGCCCGCAACGTGCGCGCGGTGACCCAGCGACCCGAAGCCTTGGCCAGCAACAGCGCGAACGGCACCGGCAGCAGCGCCACCGTCGCCAGCCGGACGTCATAGACGGCCATCACCGCGATCAGGGCCGCCGAGAACAGCAGCGTGTCCCAGGTCTCGACGATGATCTCCCCCAGGCCGGTGCCCAACACCTCGACGTCGCCGATGACGCGGGCCACCACGTCGCCGATCGGCGTGCGGTGCAACCGTTCCGCCGGCCAGTCCAGGACTCCACGCATCGCGTCGGCGCGCACGGTCGCCCGGATGCGGGCCCGGGCCACGCCCAGCCACCAGCGCTTGCCTATCCGGGGTAGCTCGGTCGCCAGCGCCGCGCCGATGACGAGCACCACTGCCCGGCCGAGTTCGGCCTTGGTGGCGCTCCCCCGGTCCAGCGCGATCGCCACGTCGATGGCGTGTCCCAGCGCCACCGCGGGCAGCACCACGGCCGTGTTCATCACGATGCCGGCGATCGAACCGAGCAGCAGCAACCCGGCGACCTGCCGCAGATACGGCACCATCGGCCGCAGCAACCCACGCCTCACCATTGTTTGATGTAACTACGGTTACATCAACTTGCGCAAGTCAGCCGCCGACGGAGCGGTAGGCGTTGCCCGCCGCCGTGAGGCCCTGGCCGGCATGGAACAGGCCGGTGCCCTCGCCACCCTCGTCCGGCGTGGGCAAGGCGAACCAGGCGTAACGCTCCACATAGGACAGCTGGTTCATCATCTCCGTGGAGCCCTTGATGAAAGCGGTCTGCTGGGCGGCGCTGGGATAGGTCGACCCGCCGCTGCCGAACTTGATCAGGGCGTACTCGGTGAGCCAGATCGGAAGGCCGTACCGCTCATGCACCGCGCGCAGGTAGTTGGCCAGATGGGTCACCGCGGCCGAGCTGAAATCCGAGCCGTACCAATGCAAAGCGATGAAGTCGACCCGGTACCCTCGCTGCCGCGCACCGGTCATGAACCGGTCCAGCCACCCACCAGCGGTGGCACCGCCGGTGGCCACCGCCGGACTGCCCAACCGCAACCCGGTCGCCTGCAACTGCGGCCACAGCATCAGCGCCTGCTCGACGCTCATGTTGGCCTGACTGGCGAAGTCCGGTTCGTTGAAGGCCAGCAGGGTCTTCCCGGATGTCTTGGCGCGGTTGAGGTTTGACGCGGTGACCGAGCCGGGTCCCCAGATCATCGGCACGAACTCGGTTGAGCCCACACCCTGCGCCGGGCTGGCCGACCAGTTGTAGTACCACGCGACGCTGACCGCCTTCATCGCGGCGGCGTTCTGCGAGAAATTCCACGTGCTGACACCCTTTTTGGCCGACGTACCCGCCGGCGGCGCGCTCGTGCGCGCGGCGCCCGGACCCGCCGAGGGCACGGCCGCCGCCTCCGGCGACGCCTCCACTGACGGAGGCACCGACGCGGAGATCGACGCCGGCACCGCCCCGTCGCCGCCCCGATCGGCATCCGCCACCGGCGCCGGCGCGGGCGGCAAGACCAAACGGCTCACCGCCACCGCGGCGATCACCAGCACCAGGCACACGCCAACCGCCGCCGCGAGCCATATCCGACGGCGTCGGTTCGTCGGCCAACGGTGAGCCCCTTTCACATCCGAGAAGGCTAGTCGTTGGCCGGAAAGTTGTCAGGCCAGTGCGTGCACCTGGCGAGCGTCGCCTGGTACCAACGCCCGGCAGTCGTCGATCGCTCCGGCCAGCATGTCGTGCAGGATGGGGTCGGGGTCCGGGATGCAGGCCTGGGCGACCCCGATCACCGCGCAGCCGACGATGCTGGGCGCGCTGCGCCGGCGGAACACCTTGGGGGTGGTGTCCAGTTTGCCGGTGAAGCCCTCGGCCCAGCGCGCGGCGCCGGGCACGTCGGCCAGGGCCCGGGCGCTTTGCTTGTCGATTTCGCCGAACGGGCGTCCGTCGAGTTCGGCCAGTACCCGGTTGGCCGCCAGGATGGCGACCGCCATGGCACATTGCCGTTCGGCCGAAACCACCGGCAGCGCCAACCGGGCGCACCGCAGCGCGATACTGGCGTCCACCCGCGGGTCGTCGCTGGTCGACCCGATCACCGACGGGATCAGCCGGGCCAAGCGCTGCCGACCGGCATCCGTGGTGTAGTCGTTGACGTGGCGGGCAACGGCGGCCAGCAGCGGATGTGTGCAGGTGGGATGGTCGCTCCAGCGCTCGCCGGCCAGCAGCGAGGCCAGCTCCATGAAGCACGCGCCCTTGCGCGGGTTGCGGTGCTTACCGGGCGAGAGTAGCGGCAGCAATGCCGGTGGCCGGATGTCGTCGACGGACACGAGGCACCTCCTGATCCGGACGGGGTTGGCTCGTCCCTACCAGCGTCGCACTACCGGCGTCGCCGCGTAAGTGGTTTGGTTTGCGCCCTGGTCCCGGTCATGAGAGTCTGTGGCGGATGCCAGGTCCGGAGATCATCATGCCCCCCAGCAGACACCGATCCAGCCGACACCGATCGAGCAGTCACCGATCGTGGCGCACGCACCCCGCCGCGATGCTAGGCATGGTCGCACTCCTGGCCGCCGCCCTGCTGGCGGGATCGTTTCTGGCACTGCGACTCCTGGTCAAGCCGGTCGCCCCGGTGGCACCGGCCAACGCCTACGACGCCGGGCAACTGCTGGCACCGCCGCCGGACCTGACCTGTGCCGGGCGGACGGTATCAGCCACGCGTCAGCTACGCGGCATGTGGCTCACGACGGTCAGTAACCGTGACTGGCCAAGCAAACCCGGCCTGGACGAGGCGACGATCAAAGCGGAGTACCGGGCTTGGCTCGATCTGGCGCAGCGGATGAACCACAACGCCATCTTCGTGCACGTGCGCCCCAGCGGTGACTCGTTCTGGCCCTCGCTGTTCGCGCCGTGGTCGCAGTGGTTGACCGGCCGCACCGACGGGCAGTCGCCGGGCTGGGATCCGATGGCGTTCATGGTGGCCGAGACCCACGCCCGCAACATCGAGTTCCACGCCTGGTTCAACCCGTACAAGGCGGGCCAGGTCGGCACGGCCGATGCCTTGGCGCCCAACCACCCCATCCGCCGGCATCCCGACTGGGCGGTCACCTACCCGGCCAACCCGACCGCGGCCAGGGTCTACTTCAACCCGGGCATCCCCGAGGCGCGCCGCTTTGTCGAGGATTCCATCCTGGAGGTGGCGACCAAGTACGACATCGACGGTATTCACTTCGATGACTTCTTCTACCCCTACCCCTCCGGCGGGGAGAACTTCCCGGATGACGCGGCGTTCGCCCAGTACGGGGCGGGCGCGAGCAAGGACGACTGGCGCCGGCAGAACGTCAACGTGTTCGTGCAGGAGATGCACAGCCGCATCAAGCAGATCAAGCCGTGGGTCAAGTTCGGCATCAGCCCGTTCGGGATCTGGCGTAACCAGCGCACAGACCCGCGCGGCTCGGCCACGCGCGGGCTGCAAAGCTACGACGAGATCTACGCCGACACCCGGCTGTGGGTAACCAAGGGCTGGCTCGATTACATAGTTCCCCAGCTGTACTGGCACATCGGGTTCGAGGTGGCCGACTACGCCGTGCTGCTGCCGTGGTGGGCTTCGGTCGTCTCCGGCACCAGCGTGCAGCTCTACATCGGGCAAGCCGATTACCGCGTCGGCCAGACCGGCGCCTGGCTTGACCCGGCCACGCTGGACCGCCAGCTCGCGCTCAACAAGGACTACAAGGTCAGCGGCAGCATCCACTTCAGCGCCAGCCAGGTGCGCGCCGACCCGCTCGGCGCGGTCAGCCGCTACCGCGAGGCGCACTATCAGGGTCCGGCGCTCGTGCCGTCCATGCCGCAACTTCCGGGCATCCGCCCGCGACCGCCGATGCTGAACAGCGCCGACAGCGGCAACAGCGGCAACAGCGGCGACGGCAGCAGCGGCAACAGCGGCAACAGCGGCAACAGCGGCGACGGCAGCAGAGTCACGTTGACCTGGCGGGCCGACAGCGATCTGACCGGCGCCCGCCACGCGATCTACCGCGCCGATCTTTCCACCAGCGACCCGGCCAAACTGGTCGGCACGGTGCCCGGCGTGAAGGGCAAGCGCACCTGGGTCGACTCCACCGCGGCGGCAGGCGGCAAGTACGCCTACTGCGTGACCACGCTCGACCGGCTGTGGAACGAAAGTCCCGCCAGCGACCCACAAATGGTGTCATAGCACCACATCGGCGTGCCCCGTGTGATCTTCCGCGTGTTTTCTTGACTCATTCCAGAAAAGCCTCCGGACTCCGGCAGTGGTCATGACCTTGGAAGTCGAGTTGACGCTGCGTCTGGCCGGCGCAGCCAGCCTAAGTATCGCCAAAAGTCACGGAAGGAATCCGACGTCCAACAACCACGATGCCGTAGTCCATGATGCGGCGGCGGGCGCCGAATCCGACGCCTCCCAGGAGCAGACCGACGCGGAATCCTTCGCCCCGCTCGAGCCGACCGTGGACGGGTTCCGCAACTACCTCGGCAAGGGCCACCGGCAGAATTCCTGTTGGTGGACAAGGCAAACCTGCTGACGCTGAGCGCGCCCGAGATGATGGCGCTCATCGGTGGCCTGCGGGTGCTCGGGGCCAACTTCAAGCGCTCGCCGTTGGGTGTGCTCACCGACCAGCCGGGGTCGCTGACCAACGACTTTTTCGTGAACCTGCTCGACCTCGGCACGACCTGGAAGCCGGCCGGCGCCGAGGAGATGGTGATGCGGGGCAAGGCGATGCGCGGGTGGATCACCGTTGAGCCGTCCGCCTGCCGCAAGCCCGCCGACCTGAGACGCTGGGTCGCCCGCGGGGTGTCGTTCGCCCGCACCCTGCCGCCAAAGTAGTGTCACTCGAACGGGTTGGGCTGAACCTTTCCGGTGGTGATGTACCCGCGCAGGTTGCCGTTGATGAACCGGCTCCAGGCGTTTGAGCAAGCGTCGTAGCATTCCCATTGGGGCGCAAGGCCTACGTGGGTGAAGCGGACTTCGGTCCCGCCGCCGTTGGCGACGAGGTCGAAGATGATGTCGGTGCCCTTCCACTCGCCAGCTTTGTCCACAAAGGACAGATGGGCATCGGTTACGTGCCAGACGATCCGGCGGCCGGGCGCCCACTCCGTAATCTTCTGGCTCGAGTCGTGCAGGTCCCGGTAGCGGTACCGGAACTCGCCCCCGAGCCGATCGGTCTCGCCGTCGATCTCCCCCGACCACCAGGCCCGCACGTCGCCAATTGCCGCGAAGACCTCCACCGGGGTCCGGTCCACCACGAACGCGGTCGTGTAGCTGTTGTCGCTCATAGCCTGTCCCCTCACCGAATATAGCAACCATCTGACTGCTATAACTTATCGCAATCAGATGGTTGCGTCAACCGGATCGATCCGCTTCCTGACCGACCCGGTCGGCTTTGGGAATCAACCGCTGACGGTGGCCGTATAGCCTTCGGTCACCTCGTTCTTGTGCGCGGCGAACGCGCCCAGAACCTCCTCCTTTTCCTGGTCCGGGATTTTGAAGGCGTCCAAGGTGCGGGCAAGCTCGGCGGCGACCTCATCGAATTCGGCCGGAGAGATCTGGAACTGGCGGTGCGCCTCCTCCAGACCCAGCTGCGTGCTTGCGGGTTTGGTCGCCTCGAACGGGAAGGGTCCCCCGGCGACGGCGCAGACCCACAAGGTACGCATGAATTTCAGTCCTGGCAGCCGGACCAGATTGTTGGTGTGCCATTCCCGCAGGGCCGGGTTCGCCGACTGCTGGCCCACGATGGGGTTGTGGATCAGGGCGTCGCTGAAGTGGTCGACGACCGCCGCGATGGCGAACACGCCGCCAAGCCGCTCGTACAAACTGGCCTCGGACATGGTGTTACCTCCGTTCTAACTCCGCCCCGTGATGGGAAGACCGCCGGTGGGCACGGACATCGCCTGGTTGAACTGGCCGCCGGTGCGGGCGGACGCGACCGGTATCACCGGGAAGGCGTTGCCGCTCCAAACCACTTCGGTGGACAGGTAATCGCCCAATGCACGTCCCTGCGTCGTGTCGGGCAACCAGGACAGGCTCATCGGACCGGCGACGTGGACCGGCGTACTCCACGACCCCCCACCGTCGACCGATGAGATGAATCCGACGTTGAGCTGGCAAGTGGAGAACGTGCAGCTGGTTTGCGGATAGTAGTGGTATGTCAGGCCGATGCGAGTGGTATCGGGCGTGTAGCTAGTGGGATCGACGCCGATGGCGGGGAGGAAGTGGTCGACTCCGCTGGTGGTGGCGTCGATGGGGACCCGGGTCGGCGTGCTCCAGGTGGCGCCATCGGTCGACTTGCTCACCACGATGTCGTTGGCGGCACAGCCGCCGCGGAACCGGCAGTCGGCCCACGCGACGTACGTCGTGCCGTAGTAGTCGCGTTGAGCCGAGGGCAGGGCGCTGGCGTGCAGGCTGCCCGCGGCGGTGTGGCGCTGGGCATTGGAGATCAGAACCGAGGCGCCCCATGAGGCTCCAAGGTCGGTGGTGCGGAAGGCGCGCAGCTGGCCGTTGGTGGCAAGGTAGGGCACGACGACGGTTCCGTCGTACTGCACGACCGGCTGACCGGCGAAGCCGGACGCGTTATCGGCGGTACCGCGTTCCGGTCCCCAGCTGAGCCCGCCGTTGTAGGACACCCGCATCCGCAAGGCGTTGCCCGCGTTGGTGACGGTGTAGCCGAGGTAGCAAGGCGACGCGCCGCTGGGATAGCCGCCGAACTGGCAGACGAGCCAGTTCTTGGTCAGCTGCCCGGTCGCCGCGAGCAACGGCTTCTTGAAGGTGCGGCCGTCATCGGCCGAGCGGACGGTGAACACGGCGGTGGAGCCGTCGGGCCCGCCGGTGACCAGAGCCGAGATGAGCCAGATGTTGTAGCAGATCAGGCAGTAGCCCACCTTCACGTCGCTGACGGCTGTGTAGGCGCCGTCGCCGCGGTGAATCGTGAGGCCGTCGACGAAGCCGTTGGTCCAGGTTCCAAGGCGTTTGTTGTACGCCGCGTAGCCCACGCCCGCCGACCCGCCGCCCACGGTGCGTCCCGACTGGAACGCGGTGAAGATGGTCGTTCCGTTCTGGAACGTGCTGGAGCCTACCTGGGTACGGTGCTGGCCCTCGACGTTGGTGAACGGATCCGAGCTGATCTGGGTGAGCTCTGGGCCGGAGGCGCCGGTGGCGGCCGCGGGGGCGAGCAGAATGGCTACAGTCAGTAGTGGGTACATAGCGAGATGTGCGAATCTCTTGATCGGTTGCATGTCGTTTCACCTCCTTGGCCTAGGTCGTGGGGCCACATGCGACAGTGTTGTGCAATGACCTGACACGCGACCTTGCGCAATCCTTGGATCGCTGGCTCTCGGGGAGGCGGCAATGGCGGATCTGCGGGTGCTCGGCCCGGTGCAGATGTGGGTGGCGCACAAACAGGTGGATCTGGGACCGGCCAAGCAGCAGACCGTTCTGGCGGCGCTGCTGGTCGACGCGGGCCGGCCGGTCACCACCGAGATGCTGATCGAACGGGTCTGGGGTGAGGACCCGCCCGCTTCGGCGCGAAGCGGGCTCTACAGCTACATCACCCGGCTGCGGCAGGCGTTGCGCCAGGCCGGCAACGGCACGGATCCATGCCCTTCTTTGGTGTACGTCCCGGGCGGCTACCGGCTCGACGTCGAACGCCACCGGGTCGATCTGCACCGGTTCCTGCGCCTGGTCGAGCAGGCCAAGCGACCCGGTGTCAGCGACGAGCAGCGAGCCGCCGTCCTGGATCAGGCCAACCGGCTCTGGCGGGGAGAGGCCCTGGCCGGCCTGGACGGCGAGTGGGCGGCGCGGACCCGGGATGTGCTTGCCCAGCAACGGCTTGAGGTCGCGCTGCTGTGGGCGAAGTCGCAGCTGCGGCTGGGCCGGGCGACCGGGGTGATCGGCCCGCTGCGCGAGCTGGTGGCCAGGCACCCCCACGTGGAGCCGCTGGCCGCGATGCTGATCGAAGCGCTGTGCCGCGACGGCCGTTCCGCCGAGGCGCTGGATCAGTTCTCCTCCACCCGTGACCGGCTGATCGCGGAGCTCGGCGTGGAGCCGGGGCCGCAGTTGCGCCGGCTGTACAAGGCGATCCTGCAGGGCGGGTCGGAGCCGGGCCCGGCCGAGCCGGAGCCGGCGCCGTTGCCGCCGGTGCCGGCGCAGCTGCCGTTGGACGTGCACGGTTTCACCTGCCGTCGCCGGGAGCTCGCCGAGTTGGACGCCGTGCTGGCGCCCAGCCAGGAGCAGCCGACCGCGGTACCGATCGCCGCGTTGGTGGGCACCGCCGGGGTCGGCAAGACCACCCTCGCGGTGCACTGGGCGCATCGCACCGCGGAGCGCTTCCGCGACGGGCAGCTGTACGTGAACCTTCGCGGGTTCGACCCGTCGGGTTCGCCGATGGCACCGGCCGAGGCGGTGCGCGGGTTTCTGGATGCGCTCGGTGTCCCGCCGGAACGCCGCCCGGCCGACCTGGCCGCGCAGGTCGGCCTGTACCGGAGTCTGGTGGCGGGCAAGAAGATTCTGGTGGTGTTGGACAACGCCGTGACCGTCGAGCAGGTCCGCCCGCTGCTGCCCGGTTCACCCGGCTGCGCCGCCCTGATCACCAGCCGCAACCGGCTCAGCAGCCTGGTCACCACCGAGGGGGTCCACCTGCTCACGCTGGATCTGCTCAACCCGACTCAGTCGCGGCAGCTGCTGGCCGCCCGCATCGGCCGCAAGCGGGTGGCCGCGGAACCGTTGCCGGTCAACGAAATCATCGCCCGGTGCGCGGGGCTGCCGCTGGCCCTGGCGGTCGTGGCCGCCCGGGCCTCGGAGCACCCGTCGTTTCGCTTGGCCGGGCTGGCGGCCCAGCTGCGCGACGCGCTGGACGCGTTCCAGGACAACGATCCCACCGCCGATCTGCGGGCGGTGCTGTCCTGGTCCTACCGGGCGGTGGGCCGCGAGGCCGCGAGCCTGTTCCGGTTGCTGGCCTTGCCGCCGGGACCGGACATCGGCGTCGCGGCGGCGGCGAGCCTGGCCGGGCTGCCGGAGCCCCAGGTCGCGGCGCTGCTGACCGAGCTGGCCCGGGCTCACCTCGTCGTGGAGCAGCGGCCGGGCCGGTATACCTTTCACGACCTGTTGCGGGCCTACGCCGGTGAGCTGGCCCGCGACGCGGAGACCGACACGCGGGCGGCCCTGTCGCGGGTGCTCGACCATTACCTGCACACCGCCGTCGCGGCGGCCCGCCAGCTCAACCCGCACCGCGAGCCCATCGAGGTGGATCCGCCCTCCCCGGGTGTCGTCCCCGAGCCCGTCGCCGACCACGAGCACGCCCTGGCCTGGTTCGCCGACCACCACGAGATCCTGCTGGCCAGTATCAGAGTCGCCGCCGGATCCGGGTTGGACCGCCTCACCTGGGGCATCGCCTGGACGATGACCAGCCACCTCGACCTGGGATCGCATTGGCAGGACCTGGCCGACACCCAGGCCATTGCGCTGGTCGCCGCGGCTCGGCTGGGTGACCGGGCCGGGCAGGCCTACGCCCACCGCATCCTGGGCCGGGCCAAGGCCCGCCTCGGCTGCTACGCCGAGGCCAAGGCCCAGTGCGAGCAGGCGCTGGCGATGTGCCGGCGGCTCGATGACCACGTGGGACAGGGGCACACCCAGCTCAACCTCGCCTGGCTGCTCGAGCAGCAGGGCGATTACCGGACAGCGCTCGAGCACGCCCGCCAGGCCCACGATCTGTACCGGGTCGCCGGCCACCGTGCCGGTCAGGGCAGTGCCCTCAATCAGCTAGGTTGGTACCACGGAAAACTCGGAAATCACGAAAAGGCGCTGACCCATTGCGAGCAGGCGCTGGAGATGCAGCGCGAGACCGGTCACCGTTACGGGCAGGCCAGCACCTGGCATAGCCTGGGTTTCGCTCACCACCACCTGGGTCATTACGACGAGGCGGCGGCCTGCTACGGGCACGCGATCAACCTGCATCGGGCCACCGGCGACCGTTACCGCGAGGCCGAAACGCTTGTCCACCTTGGCGACAGCCATTTCGCCGCGGATGGCGGCGCCGCCGCCGCCCGGGCTTCGTGGCAGAAGGCTGTGGCCATCCTGGATCGGATCGGCCACCCGGATGCCGAGCAGGTACGGGCGAAGCTGGATAACCCGAGTGTGGCGTTGGGAAAGCGCTTGCCATAGGATCGCGTCAATCCTGCAACTTCGAGGACACCGGGCAACCCTCCAAACCAGACAATCGCCCGCAAAACAGGGCCGGCCGAGAGCCGGCTGTTGGTGTTTACACGATTTCAATGCAACAAAGCTGCAAATGGTACCCATTGAATGTTTTGTTACTATCTCTTTACGTTGGTGGGAAAGCGCATTCCAACGCAGGGAGGTCCTACAGTGCAGGAAGCGCATCACGTCCCCACCCGGCTGACCTTCAGGTCCACCATGCGAACGCGGGTCGCCATCGCGGCCGGCACCAGCGTCGCCGTCGCGGCCCTGGTGTTCACCCTCGGCAGTGTCGCCAACGCGGCCACGCTGTTCTCCGACGATTTCAACGACGGCAACGCCAACGGCTGGACCACCTCCGGTGGCACCTGGTCGGTGTCGTCCGGCGTCTACTCGCAGGCGGGCACCAGCGCCAGTGCCAAGGCGCTGGCCGGCTCGACGTCGTGGACGACGATGACGGCCTCGGCCCGGGTGCGAGTCAACTCGTTCAGCGCCACCTCGAGCTCGCGGGGGCTGGGAATCGCGGCACGGGCCCAGAGCACGTCGAGCTTCTACGCCCTCATGCTCACGCCGAACTCGGTGCAGATCCGCAAGGGAGCCACCACGGTGCTGGCTTCGGCGTCGTTCTCGACGGCGACCGGCACGTTCTACACGCTGTCGTTGAGCGCGACCGGCGGTTCCCTTGTCGGTTCGGTCAACGGCTCCCAGGTGGTATCCACTTCGGACAGTTCCTTCGCCACCGGACGCGTCGGGCTCATCGCCAACTTCGCCGCCGGCTCCTTCGACGACGTGCTGGTGACCGACGCGGCCGGCCCGAGCCCCAGCTCGCCGCCGGCGTCGCCCCCCTCGTCACCATCGGCGTCACCGTCGCCGTCAAGGTCGAACTCCCCGTCACCGCCGACCTCCCCCTCGCCGTCGATCAGCCCGACACCGCCCGGCGGCATCATCGGCTGGGCCACGCAGGCCGGCGGCACCACCGGTGGATCGGGCGGTCCCACGGTCACCGTCACCAACTTCACCGACTTCCGCACCCAGGCCCAGACCGCTGGCACCAGGACGATTCTGGTCAGCGGAATGATCGCCGGCTCGGGCACGGTGGAGATCACGGCGAACAAGACGATCCGCGGCGTCGGCGCGAACTCCGGTTTCTCCGGAACCACCCTCAACATCGAGGACATGAGTCCGGCCAACGTCATCCTCCAGAACCTGAACATCCGCGGGGTACCGGGTACCGACGCGATCCAGATCGAGAATGCCGACCACATCTGGGTCGACCACAACACCCTGTCCAGCACCATCGAGGACGACCCGGACTTCTATGACGGTCTGCTGGACTGCACCCACGCGTGCGACTACGTCACCGTGTCGTGGAACATCTTCCGCAACCATTGGAAGAACTCGCTGATCGGCCACTCCGACGGCAACGCCGGTGAGGACGTCGGCCACCTGCGGATCACGTACCACCACAACTGGTTCGACACCACCTTCGAGCGCAGCCCGCGGGTGCGTTTCGGTGAGACCGTCCACGTGTTCAACAACTACTACCTCAACATCAGGCATGACACCGCCTCCTACGCCATTGCGTCGACAATGAACGCCGGGCTGCTCGTCGAGGGCAACGTCTTCGAGAACGTGCAGCAGGCGTGCTGGTCGGCCAGCGGCTACGCCGACTCCGACCCGGGCCGGCTGGTGGCGCGCAACAACATCATCACCAACTCGGGACCGTGCGAGGTCAACGGCTCGGTCGCGGGTCTGCCTTACGGCTACACCGCGGAGAATGTCAACAGCGTCAAGGCATCCGTCACGGCGGGTTCCGGCGCCGGCCGGCTCTGATACTCGATGGGCAGATAGGAGGCCTGCGGCCGGCATCGGCGGCAGGCCTCCCACCACATGCGACAAACTGCCGCCATGGTTCATGATGGTGGGGTGACTGTGCGGCGGATATGGCTTGTGGTAACGGTCGGGGCGGTGGCGATATTGGGTGTCGTGCTCACCGTCCTCAGCTGGGACCGGGCGAGCCGGATGGCGACCGTGGTGTCGGCGTTGGCGGCGGTTGCCGCGGTAGGGATCGCGGTGTGGGCGGCGTTGCGCGGCTCGGAGGGGTCGGGTCGAGCGGTGCGGGTATCCAATACCGGATCGGCCGTCGCCGGGCGCGGCGGTGTTGCTGTCAGCGGCGTGGCCGGACAGCTCGCTGAGTCGCCGACCGCGATTCACGTGGAGGTGACGGGTGTCGCCGACGCCTCCGGCGGTGGCGAGGCTGTTTCCGGTGTACGCCTGACATGACTCGGCGGCGCGGCGCCGGGCGGCGGCGTATCGATGTCCACGGCACCGGCTCGGCGACGGCCAGCGACGGTGGGATCGCGGTCAGCGGTGTGACCGGTGATATTACCAAGGTGGACGTCCATCTTGGAGGGTCCGGCCCGGAGGTGCCGCCGACCGATGTGGTCCTTGCGCTCAGGGAACTCGTCGAGCCCAACCGATCATCGCAGAAGATCCTGGATCGAGCCGCGGCTGCCTTGGCGGAGAAGGTGGAAAGGCAGTGGTCACAAGAGGCGGCCCTGCAGCAGCTGCTTCAGCCTGACCCGCTACAGGTCTGTTGGTCATCCACCAGGCGTCCGGTGTCCGCGAGCCGCGAGGTTGTGCTCGACGAGTCGACCACCGGCGACTGGCAGGTGTCACCGTTGGCTGGGAAGGTCGACGATTTGGCGGCGGCTTTTCGAGGGCTGCCGCACCGGCAATTGGTGGTCCTTGGCGAGGCCGGAGCCGGCAAGACTGTCCTGGCAATACTTTTGACCGTTCAGCTGGTAAAGGATGTCGCCCGGGGCGGGCCGGTGCCGGTGTTGTTGTACATCGCTTCCTGGGATCCGGCGGCCGAGCACATCGAGGCATTCTTGGCCCGGCGGCTGGACGAGGAGTACCCATTTCTCGCCGAGCACGCAGAAGATGATCAGCGCCTGGCGGACCTGATGGTCGCGCGTGGACGGGTGATACCGATCCTTGATGGCCTTGATGAACTATCCATCGCTCAGCGGCAAAAGGCGATATCGGCGTTGGATCGGTTCGCCGCGACGGGCCGGCCTTTGATCGTGACCTGCCGTGGCCGGGAGTACGAGGAGGCCGTCGGCGGTGGCGTGGTGCTGTCTCGGGCCGCGGTGGTGGAGGTTGAGCCGGTCGCCGTCGAGCAGACGATCGCGTTCCTGTCTCACCCGGCCCCGGTCCGGCTTCGCTGGCAGCCGGTGTTTGCGCATCTGCGTGAGCATCGCGACGGACCGCTGGCGCAGGTACTGTCGACACCGCTGATGGTGACTCTGGCTCGCGCGGCTTTCCGAGATCCGAAGACTGATCCGGCTGACTTGCTCAAGGTGCATGACCGCGACGCGATCGCCGCGTTGTTGATCGACACGTTCGTCGATGCCGCCTACCAACCTGGCCTACCTGAACCGCCAATGCCGGCGCCGCAGCAGCGGTTGCGTGGCTACCAGCCCGCGCGGGCGCGGCGGTCGCTAAGCTGCCTGGCTCGGATTCTGTACGAGGCGGGGACCCGTGATCTGCGTTGGTCGCATTTCACCCCGCGCCGGTTGGCCACTCCGCGGCTGCCCACGATGCGAGGCATCTTCGCCAGGCTCGCCTTTATCGTCGCGCTAGGTGTCTTGGGGTTCGCGGCTTCAAAGTTCTGGATACATCCCGGTGAAGCGACCAAGGCGGCGCTGCTGTGGATTGTGGCAGTAACGGTTCTAGCCCGGATAGGCAAAGCTCATCTGTGGTGGCCAAAGCCGGCTCTGGGCCCGGTGCCGGGCATGTTGAAGGCCAGCTACATCGCATTGCGGGTGTGGTGGCCGGTAATGACGTTGGCGATTGTCTTTGCCCCGCTTGCCTTCACCGGAGCACACCCGGTTGTCCGGGCCGTCCTGGTTGCCGTGATGATGGTTCAGGTCTGCCTACTCGACGTGTTCCGACCGTTGTGGCACCCGGGACACCGGCCGGCTCGGTGGCGGCGCCTACGCAGACTCGCTTTGGGCATCGCATTCGGAGTCGCGCACGGCTTGTTTGCCGGGCTACTGGCCGCCCACTTGCTGGTGGGGCTGGTGGGCGGCGTTGTCGCCGGATTGGTGACGGCCGCCATGCCCACGGTGCCCACCGTGCCGCTGGCCCGTAGGACGGCCTCGAGTCCGCGCCACGCGTTGCGGGTCAACCACTCTATTACCGCGGCATCCGCGGTTTTGCATGGACTCAGCGGTGGGGTGGTCTTTGCCGTGGCCGCCGTTGTCCTGCCTGGATCGCCCGGAGTCCTCACGGCCGGGCTGGTCGGGGCCGCGGTCTTCGGGCTGGCCGCCGGCTTGAACGCGGGTCTATGGCCTTGGTTGCGGTTTCGCTTGACCCACTTGATTTTCGCGACGCGTGGTCAGCTGCCATGGCGTTTGGTGGCCTTTGTCGAGGACGCCCACCGGCGTGGTGTGTTGCGCCTGGCCGGAACCTCATGGCAATTCCGCCACGCGCTTTTGCAAGATCATCTTGTCCGGGATTGGCGTCTGCAACGCCTGCGGGCACGCGCGGACGCCGAAGACACCTATTTCGGCGGTGACCTTTATGCCGCCCAGTTGGCCCGGATGCTGGTCGACCACCACCGGATCGACGAACTGCGGGCTCGCGCCGACGCCAGGGATAGGTATGCCGCGGCATACTTGGCTCACTTTCTTTACTCGCGGGGCGAGGTCGAGGAGCTGCGGATCCGCGCCGCCGCCGGCGACAAGCCCGCCGCCCGGGTCTTGGCGGCTTGGCTCGCCGAGCACGGCCGCATGGAGGAAGCCTTTACCGCGCTAAGGGTTCTCGCCGGCGCCGGCGACGGATACGCGATGTGGCGCCTGGCCGATCTGCTCGTGGCGCAGGGCCGCGTCGATGAGGCCGTCACAGCGATACGAGCCCTCGCCGATGCCGGCAGCGCCAAGGCTCGCGGGTTGCTGGCCGACCTTCTTGCCGGCAAGGGATGTGTCCAGGAAGCCATCGCCATCCTGGCCGACCGCGTCGGCACCGATCCGACCGACGAGCACGCCACCGCACGCCTGGCCGATCTGTTTGCTCTGCAGGACCGGATGGCAGACCTACGGAGCCTCGCCCGGTCCCACCACAGCTACGTCATCTTGCGGCTGGCGGCCGAACTGGCACGGAAGGGCCAGTCCGAGGAAGTCACGGCGGTCCTGCGGGCCCACGCCGACCAGAACGGATATGCGGAGTGGAACCTTGCCCATCTGCTCTTGTGGCAGGGCCGCATCGACGAGCTTCGAGCTCGGGCTAAAGGCGGCGACCGCATCGCCCAGATGAGGCTGATCGACCTATTGGGATGGACAGGTCAAGTCCAGGAGCTGACCGATCTGGCCAAGGAAGACTGGTGCGCCGCCGAATGGTTGGCTGACCTGCTCACGGCCGAGGGTCGCGCTGAGGAGGCCATCGCCATGCTGCAGGCCCGCGTCGACGACGGTGAAGACATCCATGTCAAAAGGCTCGCTGGGCTTCGCGCCGACGAGGTCACTTCTGACGAGTTCGTCGCCATGCTGCAGGCGCAGGCCGATGATGGCCACCTCGAAGCCGCGCCGGCCGAGATCCTCAAGGAGAAGCTCCGGTCGGAGCGGCTGACGGCACTACGCTGGTTGAACGATCTTCCCAGCCCATCCGAGCGGGTCCAAGCGGGAGAAGCACTCGCGCGTGCTTCAGCCGAAACCATGCTTTTCGAGTTGAGCGCCGGGCCGGCCATCGAGAACAGTGTGACCGAGGATCTGGCCAAGGCCATGCTCGGTGCTTCCGAGGCCGGCGATGCCTTCGCGGCACCGCGTCTGGCTCATATGCTCACCAGGCAACGCCGCGCCGGCGAGGCCCTTGCCTTGCTGGAGACTCACGCGGGGCGGGATCCGCTCCTTGCCCGGCAGCTTCTGACACTTCGTGTCATGCATGCCCAGACGCCGGCGCCGGCGCCGCGTGGGCGCCGGCGCTGACGGCCGTATTCACTTGGCGCAGGCTGCCGCGCCCGGCTGGTATGCGGTCGCTCTCACATAGCTGAGCCGGGCAGCGATGCCGACTTGATCGATGGCGGCGTAATACGAGCAGGTTGCTGCCTGCAGGGAGGCCACGAACAGTTGCGCCGCCGCAAGGCAAAGCGCCGCGGTCGCGGTGGCGAGCGTCTCGTTCGGGTCATAGATTCTCCTTGTCGGATTCGGCATTGGACGGCGACGCAACCCGATCGGTGCGTCGCGTCCCCCCGTTGCCGTCGATGCTTCGGAAACCAGCCTGGATCGCCCGGGTCATGCGGTTGGTATGCGCTGGGTATGCTTAGCCGATCTCATCGGGGGGTGATGGCCGTGCGTTTTCGCATCCTTGGGCCGATCACAGTGGAATGCGACGGTAAGCCGGTAGCGATCGCCCGGCCCAGATGCCGCGCGGTCCTGGCTTATCTGCTGTTGTCGGCCAACCGTCCTGTCTCGACGGCGGGCCTGATCGAGGCGATGTGGGGCGGTGCGCCGCCTTCGACGGCGCGTCGCCAGATCCACGCCGAGATCTGCGCGATCCGCGCCGCGCTGCGGCATCGGGCGGGTTTGGTCAAAACCTTTCCTTCCGGGTACCAGATCACGGTGGCCGACGGCGAGCTGGATCTGGCCGAGTTCCGGGCCAACGTGGCGCGAGCCCGCGCCGAATCGGCGGCCGGCGAGCACCGGCTCTCGGCGGGCCTGTGGCAGTCGGCGCTTGGCCTGTGGCACGGGCCGGCGTTGGCCAACGCGGTGGGCGCCTATGTTCCGGCCACCGCGGCCCGCCTCGAGGAGCAGCGTCTGGACGCGCAGGAGCGCCTGATCGAGGCGGAGCTGGCGGGCGGCGCCGGGGTGGAGCTGATCGGTGATCTGAGCGCGCTCGTGGCCGAGCACCCGCTTCGGGAAAGGCTTCACGGGCTTTTGATGCTGGCGTTGTACCGGACCGGACGGCGCTCGGAGGCGCTGGAGATCGCGCGGGCCCTGCGCGCGACCCTCGCCGAGCAGCAGGGTCTGGACCCCGGCCCTGAGATCATCGAGTTGGAGCGGCGGGTGCTGCGCGACGATCCCGCGCTGCGCCCTCAGCCGGCCTCGCGGGAGCCGGCGCAGCTGCCGCTGGACATACCCGGGTTCGTCGGCCGGTCCGAGCATCTGTCCACATTGGACTCTCTGCTGCCGGACTCCCCGCGGCCGCCTCGCGCCGCGGTGGCGGTGCTGACCGGCATGGGCGGCGTCGGCAAGACGGCCTTGGCGGTGCACTGGGCGCACCGGGTCCGCGACCGGTTCCCGGACGGGCAGCTGTATGTCAACCTGCGAGGCTTCGATCCCGTGGGCGTGGCCATGCCGGCGACCGAGGCGATCCGCCGGTTCCTCGATGCCCTAGCCGTTGCGGCCGAACGCATCCCGGCCGACCCTGAATCCCAGGTCGACCTCTTCCGGACCCTGATGGCCGACAAGCACATGCTGATCGTGCTGGACAACGCCCGCGACAGCGACCAGGTGCGGTCGCTGCTGCCCGGTGCGGCCGGCTGCCTCGTGGTGGTCACCAGCCGCAACACGCTCACCAGCCTGGTCGCCGCCGAAGGCGCCCATCCGCTGCCGGTGGATCTGATCAGCCGGGAGGAAGCCCGCGATTTGCTTGGCCGCCGCTTGGGTGGTGCCGTCGCCGCCGCCAGGCCCGAGACGGTCGAGGCGATCATCTCCTGCTGTGCCCGGCTGCCCCTGGCCCTGGCCATCGTCGCCGCGCGGGCGCTCACCGACCCGCACCTGTCGCTGGCCACCATCGCCGGCCGGCTGCGCGACGACGACCGGCTCGGGCTACTGTCCACAAACGACACTTCCGCCACCGATCTGCGCACGGTCTTCTCCTGGTCCTACGGGGCGCTCGGCGGCCCGGCCGCCGGGCTGTTCACGCTGTTGGGCGTGCACCCCGGCCCGGACATCTCGATCGCGGCGGCCGCCAGCCTGGCCGCGCTTCCTGTGGACACGGCCCGGTCACTGCTGAGCGACCTGGCCCGCGCCCACCTCATCGAGGAGCACGCCCCCGGGCGGTACACCTTTCACGACCTGTTGCGCGCCTACGCCGCCGAGCTCGCCCAGGCCACCATCCCGGACAGCGAGCGCCGCGCCGCCACCCACCGGATACTCGACCACTACCTGCACTCGGCATACGCGGCCGACCGCCTGCTGGAGCCCGCCCGCGAAGCGATCGCCCTGGCCGCGGCCGAACCGGGCGCGACCCCGGAGCACTTCGCCGACCGGGCGCAGGCGCTCGTCTGGTTCACCGCGGAACACGCCACCTTGCGCGCGGCCGTCAACCACGCGGCAGACCAAGACTTCCCCACTCACTCCTGGCAGCTGGCGTGGTCCCTGTTCGACTACTTCGACCGGCATGGCCACTGGCACGACCTGATCGCGGTCCACCAGACCGCGCAGTCCGCGACCGGGCCGCTGGCTGATCCGGCAATCCAGATCCGCATCCACCGGATTCTTGCCCGCGCCCGCATCCAGCTTGGCCACTCCGAAGACGCCAACCGCCACCTGCGGCATGCCCTCACCCTCGCGGAAACGGCCAACGACATCATGTCGCAAGCCCATATTCACAACAGCATCGGCCATCTCCGGGAGCGCGACGGCCGGCACGAGGAGGCTCTCCACCATGCGCGGCTGGCCACCGCCCTGTTCCGCACGGTCGGGCACCGGCACGGCGAGGCCAACACCCTCAACGGCGTCGGCTGGTGTTATGCCATGCTCGGTGACCTTCAGAAGGCCATCGACCACTGCCAGGAGGCCCTCCGCCTGCTCCAGGAGATCGACGATCGATTCGGGCAGGCCCATGTCTGGGACAGTCTCGGCTACATCCACTATCAGGCGGGCCAGCACGATCGGGCCATCGACTGCTACGAGAAGGCGTTCGGCCTGGCTTGCGAATTGGGTGCCCGCCGCAACGGAGCCGAACACCTGGCCCACCTCGGCGACGTCCACCACGCCGCGGGCAATGTGCGCGCGGCGCGTGAGGCTTGGCAGAAAGCCCTGACCGTCCTGGAACAGATAGACCACCCCGACGCCGACCACATCCGCGACAAACTGATCAACCTCGATCTAGCTGGTGCCGAACGCTAGGTCAGGCGGCGGCGCGGCCGTCGATCTGATCGCGCAGGCGTTGCGCGGACTCAAGCTCGGGCCCAAAGGTCTGCGGGTCTTCGCCGGCCAGCTCCCGGTAACGTTGCACCGCGCGCTCGATAAACGCCCGCGCCGGTCTTGGATCCTCACGCGAGTGGACGGCTTGGTTGAACAACGCGCCGGCGACGACCGCGTTGATGCGGGAGTCGCGCTCATCCTGGAAGGCTTCGATCAGGTCGTCGTAGGCGGCCGCTCTCTTCTCCGCGTGTCCGAGCTCACCAAGGACAACCGCTTTGTAAAACATCGCCTTGGACCTCACTACCCGCAGTTCCGCGGAGGCATCATTGGCGTGGACCTCGGCCACCTGCTCAAATCCCTTGAGGGCAGCCTCGAGTTGCTTCGACTTGTACCGCAGGAAGGCACTGTAAAACCTGGCGTGTCCAACGATTGCGTGCGCTTTCGGCGAGGTGTCGCCGGCGAAGCGGTCGATCAAGTCGTCGAACGTCTCCAGCGCGTGGCCATCACTCCCGGCGCTCATGCCGTCGACGGCCTTGCGGTATAAGAACTCTGCGAAGTCATCGTGAAGATCTGACTTGCTCACTCTGTAGAAGGAAAGGAAGTCTCCTTCGCCGCGGTGCGCGGTCGTGGCGGTTATGACGTGGTCATCGCCGAGGGTCTTATGCAAATCCTTCTCGAGGCTGGCCATGGCGGCTTCGGCTTCCGCTTGACGGTCCCCCCGCCATAGCATCTGCGTGAGGTTGTGCCGTGCCACAAGCGTGAAATTGTCGTCCGTGCCCAGCACCCGCCCCGCGTCCGCCACGACGGCCCTCAGGCTGGCCTCGGCTTCGCCTACGCGTCCGCGACGATAGAGGATTGTCGCGTAGTCCATCCGGGTCTGCAGTGTGACGAAGTGGTCACCACCGAGGGTGTCTTGTTCGTCGGCCAGAATGCCTTGAAGCTCCGACATCGCCTCCTCATGCGCTCCCATTTCTGCCCATGCCATGGCCCGGTTGTGCCGAGCAACAAGGTTGGCGGGATCGTCGGCCCGCCATTCTCGTAACTGACGGTCGAGAATCTTGTTGAATATCTCGACAGCCTCGGCATGACGCCCAACTTGGCCAAACAGCCTTGCGAGATATTGCTCAGCGATCGTGGCGGCGTGGCTGGCCTCCAAACCATGTTTGCGGCCATGTCGTAAAGCGGAGGTGATGAGTTCGATGCCAAACTCCGCCGACTTCATGTTTGCGTATGCGACCGCGGTGTCGGCCGTCACCCGGATCAGCGTTTCCAGGTCCGCGGCGGCGAGCCTTGCTGCCGAGTTGCTCAACAGCGCCTGCAAGTGAGGGGTGAGCACGCGAAAGGCCGACCACGTCGAGGGACGCTCGTCCGCCAGGTCATCGAGGGCGGCGACCAGAAGCTTTACCGCCGTTTGCCGAACCAGAGACTCCGGCGGATCACCCGGCCTCGGCTCGAGAAGGTAAATGCGATTGGTGTCGGCGACGACCGGGTGAACCATCAGCCCTCTGTCGTGGACTCCGCCGGCCTGGTCGATCAGGCCGAGCTGATGCAGTCCTTTCAGGACCGTGTCCACCCGCAGAGGCGCCGTTGCGGCCCAGCCACTCAGGTCCATGGCCGCGGCCAGGTAGTCGGCTACGGTGTCCGGTCTGAGCAAACTGAGGGGCACCGGTATGTTGGGTGCGAAACAAGAGAGCAATCGAAGCAACGGCCGAGCCTGCGGTATCCCGTGCCGCGCCAACGCATCCAGCGACAGCTCCCAAGTCACCATGATGGTCATGCGCTCGGCGGCCTCCGGGTCGTTGGGAGCAAGCTCAATCAAGCGGATCATGGTGGGGTCCGACTCGAGCGCTTGACGATAGGCGTCGAAAGTGTCGTGAGGAACGGCATAACCGCTACCGAGATACAGCCCGGCGAGGTGTAGCGCCAAGGGCAGCCGGCCCAGTCGCTGCGCCAACGCCTTCGCCTGCGTTCTGGTGCCCGCGTTCTTCGCCAGATCGCAGAGAACCTGAGCCGCTTCGTTGGGCGACAGCAGCCCGATCGGGAAGATCTGCGCTGAGGGCGGCCAGAACCGCTTCTCGCGCTGGCGGCTGGTGACGATGACCATGCCCCGTTGACCGGCGCGCACCCAGCCGGTGCCGTCGGCCAGGGTCGGTGCGCTCTCACTGTTGTGCGTGGTCGGCCTGCCCAGAAACGTGGTGTCGTCGGCGTTGTCGACGATCAGCACCCACCGTTGCTCGCTGCTCTCCAGGACCGCCCAAAGGTGGTCCGGTCCGTCCGGCACGGCGGCCTGGATCGCGGCGACCTCCTCAACCCTCGCTCCCGATGCCCACGCGAGGACGCCAAGGCGGTCGACGAGCTCCTGTAGCGTCGCCGCGGGCACCTCCCACGCCGGACGTTGATCGTCGGCCCCGTCGCGCAGCCAATGTTTGCGGACGAGCTCACGGGCAAGAGTGGATTTACCCGTCCCGCCACTGCCGACCAGGACCACCAGACCGCCGGTTTCCAGCCCGCGCTGGAGTTTCCCCAGAAGCGAGCGACGGCCTCTGAACCTCTCCGGGTGCCGTCCGAACTGAACCGGCGTGGCGTTCAGCGGTGCCGTCCGGCCGGCCTCCTCCGGTATCTCCGGCTCCTCCTCCACCACATGCGGCCGGGTCTGCGGCTCGGGCTCGACCGTTTCCTTCGACTTCGGGGACGCGCCGGACGGGAGTTCGACGAGCGCGATGACGGTGATCAGGCCAAAGATCACGAGGGCCGTCCAGGGCAACCATCTGTTGCGCACGATGAAATCCGGGAGCGGACCGTCGGTGGCGACATTGGTCGAAATCGGAAGCAGAATGAAGGCACAAACAGCGGAGCCAAATGCCACAAGCCGGCGGCGCCTTCTCACTCCCACCGCCTCCGCAATCACCGTCGCGCCCTATGGACCATAGGCTACCTGCGCTCGGTCATGCTCGAAAGCCATGAGTTGATTTCTATACAACAATGCACAACCTAACGACTGACAGAGCGGAAACCGCGCAGCCGCAGGCTGTTGGAGACCACGAACACCGACGAGAACGCCATCGCCAGCCCGGCGATCATTGGGGTGAGCAGGCCGAGCGCGGCCAGCGGCAGGGCGGCGACGTTGTAGGCGAACGCCCAGAACAGGTTGCCCTTGATGGTGGTCAGCGTGCGGCGTGACAGCCGGATCGCGTCCACGGCGGCCATGAGGTCGCCGCGCACCAGGGTCAGGTCGGAGGACTCGATCGCCACGTCGGTGCCGGTGCCCATGGCCAGTCCCAGATCGGCCTGGGCAAGCGCGGCGGCGTCGTTGACGCCGTCGCCGACCATCGCGACCACCTTCCCTTGCGCCTGCAGGCTTTTGACGACGTTCACCTTGTCGGCCGGAAGCACCTCGGCGATCACGTCGCCGGGGGCGATGCCGGCCTCGGCGGCGACCGTGCGGGCCACCGTGAGGTTGTCGCCGGTGAGCAGGATCGGGGTCAAACCGAGGTGGCGTAAGGCTTTGACCGCCTCGGCGCTGGTGGGTTTGAGCGCGTCGGCCACGGTGAGCAGGGCTTGTGCCTGCCCGTCCCAGCCGATGAGCACGGCGGTGTGCCCCTTGGCCTCGGCACCGGTCTGGGCGCTGGAAAGCTCCGGCGGCAGGGTGAGGCCGCGCTCGGCCAGCAGCGCGGCCCGGCCGACCACGACCTCGTGCCCGTCCACCGTGCCGGTGACCCCTAGACCCTCCACATTGGAGAATCCGTCGACCGCGGGAAGGGGTTCGTCGGACGCGGCTCGGGCGATGGCTTGGGCGATCGGGTGCTCCGAGGCGGATTCGAGCGCGCCGGCCAGCCGCAGCGCCTGCGCGCGGTCGACGCCGCCGGCCGCGGTCACCTCGACCAGTGTCATCCGGCCGGTCGTCACGGTGCCGGTCTTGTCAAGCACGACCGTGTCCACCCGGCGGGTCGACTCGAGCACCTCGGGGCCGCGGATGAGGATGCCCATCTGCGCGCCCCGGCCGGTGCCGACCAGCAGCGCCGTCGGGGTGGCCAGCCCCAGCGCGCACGGGCAGGCGATGATGAGCACGGCCACGGCGGCGGTGAAGGCGGCGGCCACGCCGTTGCCGGTACCAAGCCAAAAACCAAGCGTGGCAACGGAAAGAGCGATGACGATCGGGACGAACACCCCGGAGATGCGGTCGGCGAGCCGCTGCACCTCGGCCTTGCCCGACTGCGCCTGCTCCACCAGCAGGGCCATCTGGGCCAGCTGGGTGTCGGCGCCGACCCGCTCGGCCCGCACCACCAGCCGCCCGGCGGTGTTGAGGGTGGCGCCGACCACCCGGTCGCCCACGGCGACATCGACGGGCACCGACTCCCCTGTGATCATCGACAGGTCCACCGCCGATGTGCCCTGCTCGACCACGCCGTCGGTGGCGATCTTCTCGCCCGGGCGCACGACGAACAGGTCGCCCACGGCCAGCTGCCCGATCGGGATCCGGACCTCGGCCCCGTTCCTAAGCACCGCAACGTCTTTGGCGCCCAGCTCGAGCAGGGCCCGCAGGGCGGCGCCGGCGCGGCGCTTGGAGCGGGCCTCGAAGTAGCGGCCGGCCAGGATGAACATGGTGACCCCGGCGGCGACCTCGAGGTAGATGTTGTCCGCGCCGCTGGTGCGCTCGATGGCCAGGCTGAACGGGTGCGTCATGCCGGGTTCGCCGGCGGTGCCGAAGAACAAGGCCCATAGAGACCATAAAAACGCTGCCATGGTACCGACGGAGATGAGCGTGTCCATTGTGGCCGCACCGTGACGCAGGTTGGTCCACGCCGCCTTGTGGAACGGCCATCCGGCATAGACCACCACGGGCGCGGCCAGGGTGAGGGAAAGCCACTGCCAGTTGGTGAATTGCAGCGCCGGGATCATCGCCATGGCGATGACCGGGATGGAGAGCACCACCGAGGTGATGAGCCGGTGGCGCAGCGGTGCGAGCTCATCGGGGGCCGGCTCTTTCTCCTCCTGCGCCGGAAGCGTTGCGGTGTAACCGGTTTGCTCAACCGTCTGGATCAGGTCCCGCGGGGTGATGGTGCCGGGGAAGGTGACGCTGGCCTTCTCGGTGGCGTAGTTGACGCTGGCCACCACGCCGTCCATCCGGTTGAGCTTCTTTTCGATCCGTGCCGCGCAGGACGCGCACGTCATCCCGCCGATGGCCAGCTCGATGCGCTGGGTGGCGACCTTGAGCGGCTCAGTGGACGGCTCAGTGGACGGCTCCGTCGCGGTTGCCATGTCGCGTCTCCTAACCGGCGGTGGCGGTGAACTGCGCGGTGTGCACGCTACCCGCGTGCTTGAAGTCCAGGAACAGGCCGTAGGTCCCATCGCTTGGCACCTCGGCGGAGAACACGATCCGGGGCCCGGCCTTGTCGCTTTCCTCGGGGTGCACGTGCAGGTAGGCGAGGTCGCCGTCGCGCAACGCCACCAGATGGCCGAAGGCGCCAAGGTAGGGCTCCAGGTCGGTGACGGGTGCGCCGGCTCGGGTCACCGTCAGCGTCAGCTTGGAGGCGTTTCCGGGTACCAAATCGCCTTCCAGAGAAACGGCATAGGGACCCGCGTCGGCCGTGCGGCGGACCGGCCCGATCGGTTGGGGCCGGTAGTCACCGGGCGCGGTGAGGTCGGCGCCCAAAATCAGGCCCTCGGCGCGGGCGGCCGGGCGGAAGTCGGCGAACATGCGGTAGGCACCCGGTTCGCGCACCGACAGCGGCACCGACCAGACCCCGCTGGCGTCGCGGGTGGGATGTACATGCTGGAACCCGGTCAGGTCGCGGCGGGCCACGATCAGGTGAAGTTCCTTCTCATGCTCGGTGGCGTAGGCGGTCAGCGGCCGGCCGTCGGGCCCGATGACGCGGAACCTCAACGGCTGACTGTCGCTTGTGGACAGTTGCCCGGTCATCGGTTCGAGCCGGTAGCCGTCCTGGGAGATCTGCAATCCGCCCGGCGTTTGCGGCACTGCCTGCTGCGCCCGGCCGTGCTCGTCACCGTGCGCTTTATTTTCGGCGGCGACCGGCGTGGTGGGACCGGCCAGGCGGCCGACCCCGAACGCCGCGGCGAAGACCACGATCAGCAGCAGCGCGAACCCGCCCAGCCTGACCGGTGTCGCCATCAGCCGCTCACCACCGGATAGCCGGCCTCGTCGACCGCCGCGGCCACGGCTGTGTCGTCGAGCGGGCCCTCGCTGATGACCGTCACCGCGCCGGTGGCCAGGTCGACCTTGACGTCGGTGACGCCGGCCAGGCTGCCCACCTCGGAGCTGACCGCGCTCACGCAGTGGCCGCAGGTCATGCCGGAGACGTGGTAGGTCGTGGTCGTCATCATGATCTCCCTCTGGGGTTTATGAGCGGACCAGCCGGGCTCCTCGCGCTCGATGCTACCCCTACCCCCCAGGGGTATCAAGTCGAGTCTTGTCTCGTTGACCCTGTGCCGCCCCGAACGGGACAATGTGCGCGATGAGTTCACGCCGGTTGCTGGTCGCCTTGGTGCTGTTCCTGACCGGGCGGTTGGCCTGGCGACCGGGGCCGTGCTCGACTACCAGGAGCCGCAGAATCGAAGCGACTGGACCGAGATCGTCTTCATCGCCCGGGTTTCTACTTAGGACAGATTGAGTACTTCGACGCTGGTGCCACTTTCCTTTGTCCGGCCATGCTGCTGGCTATGTTGACGAAGGAGCACCGGGCCTTGGTGGTGCCCGGCCTGGCGGGTTTGACGGTGGGGTTGGTGGGCGGGCTGATCTACCGCCATGTGGAAGCCTGCCCGCACGGGTGCGTCGAAACCCAGATCGCCGCGGCGTTTCTCCTTCCGCCGGCGGTGATGCTGGTGTCCGGAATCGTGCTGGGTCTGGCCCGCGCGTCACGGGCCTGGCTGGTGAGCCTGCTGGGTGTCCTCGGCATGATCATCGTAGTGGTCTGCCTGAGCCGGGTCACCTACAGTTACCTGTTGATATCCGTGTTCGCCGGACTGGTCGGTTTCCTTTGGGCCGCAGTGGTCCTCGGCAAGATGTTCTCGAACACCACCCGGGTGACCGCACTCGTCCTGCTGTTCGCGATCATTCCGGCCACGGTTTGGTTGCCACCGGTCGGCCGGGCCCGCCAGATGGTCCTCAGGCTCGAAAGCATCTCGGTGCCACTGCTGGCACCGCGAGTCCCCGGCTTTGAGGTCACCTACGCCACCGGCGACCGGGACGCCAACGTGTTCACGCTGACGTTGGCGCCGCCGGACGCTCCCGAGGGCTCCATGTCCGACGAGATCAGGATCACGGGTCTCGCGGTGCCCGCCAACTTCGATCCGCCCTACTCGTGCGGGCCCGTGTACCACGGCAGCAAGGCCAACCCACCATGCGACCCGGCCGGCACCGATCTTTGGCGCCGGGTTGTGCACGACCGCGATACTCAGTTTGTCGTCAAACATGGTCGCTGGCTTTACGTCGTGGAAGGTGGTGACCGGGTTGGCGCGGAGACCGTCCAGCTCGCCGCGACCACCTTGCACCCGGTGACCGCCCACCACCTGGGTTTACTGTCGTGGAGGGCGTACGAACGGGCAATCGGTGCTGATGGCCGGTGAAGCGATGATGACGAGAGCGGCCTTCAAAGCCGCGGTCCGCAAGGCAATGCGCTGGCCCAGACTCGTGGTACGCACTATCGGTCTGGCGATCCTCGCGCGGTGGGCGTGGCCCGCAGCATCCCGGCTTGGTCGCTGGAGTCCGTGCTGGACAATGGGGTCCTGCTCGTACTGGGTGGGGTGATCCTGTTCTCCGGGCCAAGAGCGTTTGTCCGGGGCCTGTGTTCCAGGCGCACGCGGTATTGGCCGCGCTCTGGCGTTTCGAGATCAGGGACGACGGGATACAGATCACGAACTCGGTCGGCTCCAGCCAGGTACCATGGACAAACCTGAAGGACCCCAAGGACTTTCCCGCCTTCGTGCTCGTATCCTGCTCAAGGAGGCGTTCGCCGAACCGGATCGGCAGCGGCTCCATCAGGTCTGCCAGGAAAGGATCTCCGCGGCGCGGGCCTAGCGCCTGCGATTGACTTGCCTGGCCACCAACGATAATTTCTCTGGTCGTGCGAGCCCTCGGATGGAATGTGATCGCTGTGGTAGCGATCGTCCTGAGTGGATGCTCCTCCCCAGGCCGCGAAGGCAGCAGGTACATCGCGTTCGGCGCACCCTCGGCCGCGCCCAGCGTCGAGGCCCCGGCCGAGGCGACCCCGGCGAGCCCGACGGCCACCGCCACGCCATCGCCGGCGGGCACCACGGCCCCCGGCCGTTTCGCCACCCTCAAACCCGGCACGTCGCTGCCCTCCGGCAGCCAGTGCGCCACCTGGGTGCGCGCCCGGCCTAAGAAGGAGAACAAGGGCGTCAACCGCGGCTACAACAACACCACCGGCCAGCGTATCGATGCCGCCCTCTTCGGATCCGGGACAAGCCTGGCCAAACGGGTCGACGGCCAGTTCACCGGCACCACCGCCGAGATCCTGCGCTGGGCCGCCTGCAAGTGGGGCATCGACGAGGACATCGTCAACGCCCAGGCGGCGATCGAAAGCTGGTGGCGCCAGACCACGCTGGGCGACTTCGACACCGACGCCGCCGCCTGCCCCGAGGGCCACGGCCTGGGCGTGGACGGCCAGCCTGGCAAGTGCCCGCAGAGCTACGGCATCCTGCAGAACCGGTACCCGTATATGAAAACCGCGTTCCCGGGCGCGATACGATCGACCGCGATGAGCGCCGACCTGGGCTACGGCATCTGGCGCAACTGCTTCGAGGGCAACGAAACCTGGCTTAACACCGTCGAACGCGGCAAGCAGTACGCCGCCGGTGACGCCTGGGGCTGCGTCGGCCGCTGGTTTTCCGGGCGCTGGCACACCGACCCCAGCGAGCAATACGTCGCCCGGGTCAAGGACTACCTCAGCCAGCGCATCTGGGAGACACCTAACTTCCAACAACCGTGATCCATGCCTGCCATACACTGCTTCGCATGGACAATGTCCCCCAGTCGCTGCGCGACCTGCTGGCCACCGGTCCACTTGCGACCGTGGCCACCATCGATCCCGACGGCACCCCGCACATGACGCTGGCCTGGGCGGGCCTGGACGGCGATGAGATGGTCATGGCGACCTTCTACTTCCTGGAGCAGCGTAAGATCCGCAACCTGCGCCGCGATCCGCGGGTGGTCCTCACCTTCCAGGCCAAGCAGTTCTCGGGCCAGGGATTGTGGCCTTATGCGGTGGTCCAGTGCCGGGTCAACCGGATCACCGAGGGCGGCGCGCTGGCGGTGATGGACCGGCTGGCCGAGTTCTATGTCGGCCCGGGCCAGCAGTTCGCGATGCGCGACGTGCCGGACGGGATCGTTGTCCACATGACGATCGAGCGCGTCTACGGCCAAGGGCCGTGGGCGCAGGCCGGCTAGCGATGCACCACGGCGGCGAGATCGGTCTGCTGCGCGACCTCTACGCGCGCATGCCCCAGTCAGGGTCGCGGCCGAGGTAGGCCATGAGTCGCTGGTCGACCGAGGCCTCATCGGCGATCGGGACGTGGGCGGCGAACGGGTCGCCGGAGCTGAAGGAGGTCTCCGGCCATCGCCGGGCGACTTCCAGCCCGGTGGCGCACAGGCCGGGGTCCAGATCGGACGGCACGCCGATGGTCTTGGCCACGTCCCATCCGTGGGCGAGGTAGTCCACCGAATGCATGCGCCAGACCACCGCGGGCGGGAATTCGCCGTACCCATAAATGAAAAGCGATGCGACCGGGTTGATGAAGGCAATGATGACCTCCTCGGCCGCCGCGCGGTAGGTCTCGTAAGGATCCGGTCCCAAGACCACCCGCTCCGACACCGCCGGGTCGGGTGCCTCGCCGCGCGCCGCCGCGGCGAACCCGCGATGCTGACCGATCATGTGACGCAGCAGGTCGTCGAGGGTCCACTCGGCGCATGGGGTGGGTAGAGCCAGGTGCTCCGGCTTGACCGCCCGCAGAATGTCGTCGATGGACTCCAGGACGAGCCGGTTGAATTCTCGCCAATCCACCAGCTCACCCTAGCTTTCAGGCCGGAGCAACACACGTCCCAATGCCGCCCCGGCCCGTCCCCATCCCGCGCGTCCCCCGGGTGGGCTGCCTCTCGCTCCGCGAATGTAGCCTCGATCACCGCCGACCCACAATAGACTTTTGATATTATTTGAATGTCCCAATGTTATAAAAATCTAACGGTGGACGACTTTTTGCGTGCTTCACCCATTGACCCGCTTCCCGTCCGATCGGTACGTTGCCCGCCATGGGCGAGCACCCGCGGCTGTTGATGGTCGGCGTCGACCATCAAGCGCTGGAGATCCTCCAAAGCAATGGGGGCGGTGTCGATGTGACCGTCCTGATGGGAGGGCAGGCCAAGGACATCGGCCTGCCGCTGCCTCGCGACGCCAGGGTCATCTTCGTCGACGACGCGACCAGCATCGACTCCTGCATGAATGCGCTGACCCGTTGCGGTGCCACGGTTTTCGACGCCGTCTACGCCCTGGACGACCAGGCGATGATGACCGCGTCCGCGCTGGGCTGCGTGCTCGGGGCGCGTAGCCTGCCCGCCGCCACGGTGTCGCTGTTCCGCGACAAATATCTGCAAAAGCGCGTGCTGCGGCAGGCGGGAGTGGTGGTCGCGCGGCACGAGCTCATCCCGGACATTCACGATCTTCCTTCCGGGTACCGGCTGGGCTTCGACAAAGCGGTGATGAAACCCGTTGCGGGGCAAGCGACCGAGTCCACCTATCTGGTGTACAGCACCGAGGACGTGCGCCGCATCGGCCTTGACCGCAAGGCGCGGGGCCTGAGGGCGCGCACCTTCGTGGTGGAGGAGTTCATCCAGGGCGAGGAGTGGTTCGCCGACGGGGTCGTCTCAGGCGGGCATCTACGCTTCGCCTCGCTGGGCCGCTACGGCAAGACCTGCCTCGAGGCGGTCAGCGAGAACCTGCCGGTGCGCACGTTCTGCCTCGACCCGGTGGCCGACAAGGTGTGCTACGAGGCGGCGATGCCGACCGTGGCCAAGGCTTTGTCGACGCTGGGCCTGACCGACGGCGTTTTTCACATGGAGCTGTTCCACATGCCATGCGGCGGCATCACCTTCGGCGAGTGCGCGGCGCGCCGCGGCGGCGGCCCGATCCGCGACCAGGTGCATTACAAGTTCGGCGTGGATCTGGCCTATCACGGGGTCCAGGCGTTGCTGGAGACCGGCAGCCCCGACAGCATCGCCACCACGGTCGTCGACGGCGAGGTCGCCTCTGCCTACCTGCCCCTGGTGCACGGCACGCTGCTCGACCACCCCTCGGTGGAGGAGCTGCTCGCCCTGCCCGACGTGGTCAGCGCCCGCATCTTCGTGCCCAAGGGGCTTCGCACGCTACGGCCGGCCACCAACACCATCGGCCGCATGGGCGAGTTCACCGTGCACACCGCGCCCGGCGACGCCTCGGCCCGCCTCGACGAGATCTCCCGCTGGTTCGAGTCGCGGCTGCGGGTCCTGCCGCTCACCCCGACCATGCGTGAGCTTCGAGCGCTTTATTCGTAAGGGACGTCCCGGCCGCGTACCTCGTGCATGGCCGCCTCCTCGGCCGTCAGCCCTTCCCGCTCGCCCGAGTCATAGGCGATCGACTCCGCCTCGTCGTCCTCGAAGCTGCCACCCTCGCCCGGCTCGACGATGCGCCCTACGGACCCCAGCGGGGGCTCGTTGAGATCTTCCTCCTCGAGATCGTCTTCAAAGCCGAACGTGTCGGCGTCCCTGGCCGCCTGGGCCAGCATGTCATCGCTCACCGCCTCGTCGGCGATGAGGGGATTCGGCGGGGTCTCGGCCTGGTCCGGCGAAAAGTCATTTTCCTCGCGTACCAGACGCGCCTTCAAGGGCTCGTCATGGCCGCTCTCATAGGAGGTCACGCCATAGTCGTCGACGGCCACGGATTCGTCGGCGGGAAGATACGGCGGCCCGTCGTCGAACCGGTGATGCTCGGGGTCGTCATACGCCGTGGAGTCATCGTCCGCGACGTCCGGTATACCCTCTGATTCCGGATCGTTCGGGATGGTCATGTATCCCCACTACCCACCGCCGGGACAGGGGTAACGCATACCTCCGGCCACCCGGGGGAAAGGCGGTCGGGCGGGTCGTCATCACCATGTGACGACCCGCTACCGGATCACCCGCGCTTGTTGATCCACACGTTGACGATGGTGTGGTTGGCGCACGGGGTGTAGGAGACCTGGCCGACCGGCGCCCAGTTGCCCACGCACAGGATCGGGTTGCCGGGAATGAAGTGTTGCTGGAGCATGGCGACCTGGTGCTCGCCGGTGCCCGCGGTGCAGATGCTCTGCGCCCAGTTGGAGCCGTAGGTGAGGGTGCAGTTGGTCGGCACCGCCGATGCGCTTGATGCCACGCCGAAGACACTCGCCGCGCTGGTGACCACGGCGAGGGACGCGAGCGTCACCAACCTTCTGAGCTTCATAGCCCCTCCTCTTTTAGGAAGCTTTCCTATTAGCGGGAGGAGAATATTTCGATACGTCAAAGCTCGTCAATCCCCCGGCCGTCTCAGGAATAGGCCCGCAACAGCTCGCCGAGGCGCCGCACACCCTCGGCCACATCCTCGGGATCCAGGCCACTGCACGACAGCCGTATGGTTCGCTCTCCCCCGCCGCCGGGAAAGAACGGCGCCATCGGCGCCCACAGCACGCTAAACCGCGACGCCGAGATCTCCAGCAGCGTCTCATCGGCATCAACGGGTACCCGCAGCACCGCGAAGAACCCGCCGGCCGGCCTCTTCCAGGTGACGCCGGCGGGCATGTGTCGGTCGAGCGCTTCCAGCATGACGTTCATGTTGGTCCGATAGAACGCGATCTTGTCCTTGTTGGCGCGGCGCAGGCTGCACCCCGATTCGAGCAGCATGCCCCCGACGACGGCCTGACCGATCGGCGAGGTGTTGATCGTCAACACGCTCTTGATCGTCGCCAACTCGTTGGCCAGCAAGGTCTTCTGGCCCTGGCCGTCGATCACGGTCTGGTCGGCCACGAGGAACCCGACCCGCGCGCCCGGGAAACACGACTTGGCGAACGACCCGACATAGATCACGTGTTGGCCGGAGTCGAGCGCCTTGAGCCTGGGCCGGGGCCGCTCGTCGAGACCGAACAGGCCGTAGGGGTCATCCTCGAGGATCAGCAGCTCCTCGGCCGCGGCGACCGCGAGCAGCCGGTGCCTGGCCGCCAGATCCAGGCACTCTCCCGAGGGATTGCTGAAATCCGGTACCAAATAAAGCAATCGGGGGTTGAGGCCGCCCGAGCGCACCTGCCCGGCGATCGTGGCCACGGTCTGCGGGTCGAGCCCGTCGGGACCTTCGGGCACCGGCACCACCCGGATGCCCAGCAGCCGAGCCGCGCTGATCACCCCGGCATAACACGGCGAGGTCGCGAGCAGCACATCGTTGGGGGCGGCGCACAGGCCGCGCAGCGCGACCACGATCGCCTCCTGGCCCCCGGAAGTGACCGCGACCGCCTCGGAGGGAACGACGATCCCCTCGTCGTTGGCGAGCATCTGCGCGATCAGGTCGGGTATCTGACCGTTGGCCCGGCCGTATTGCAACATGACCTTGCGGGCGTCATGGCCCCGGTGCTCCACATAGGACACATAAGTCTGCATGTATCGCCCGATGTCCTCGATGCGGTGGAAGCCCTCATAGGGATGGCCGGCCGCCAGCGAGATCGCCTCGGGGAAGCGGGAGGCGACCGCCGCGATGACGTCCATGGCGTCCAGGACAGTGTTGGTGGAGGCGTGCATCATGCCTTTGACCAGTTCCACGACCCGCCTCCACATCAGAATCAGGCCAGAACGCTCCGGTCGATGCGCGCCACGCTGGGCCGGCCGGTGAGCGCCATGGTGTGTTCAAGCTCTTCTTTGAGGATGCCCAACAGACGCAACACCCCATCGCTGCCGTCCGCCGCCAGCGCCCACATCACCGGCCGGCCCACCAGCACCGCCCTGGCGCCCAAGGCCAGGGCGATGTAGGCGTCGCGGCCGCTGCGCACACCGCCGTCGAGCAGCACCGGACAGCGTCCCGCGACCGCCGCCACCACCTCGGGCAGCGCGCGCAGGCTCGGGATCGCGCCGTCGAGCTGACGGCCGCCGTGGTTGGTCACCACGATCGCGTCCGCCCCGTGCTCCACCGCCAAAGCCGCGTCCTCCGCCGTGAGCACCCCTTTGATCACCAGCGGCAGGTCGCTGAGCCCCTTGAGCCAGGCCAGATCCGACCACGTGACGCTCTGGTCGAAGATCAGCCGGGCGTTGACCGCGATGCCGTCGCTGCCGTACGCCGAGGCCATCAGCACCGGGTCGACGTTGACCGCGCTCATGTGGGCCGGAACGCCGAAGCTGTTTCGCTTGTCGCGCAAGCGGTTGCCGATGCGCGGCGCGTCGACCGTGAGCACGATCGCCTTGAAGCCCAGCCCTTGCGCCCGCTTCACCAGATCCACCAGCACCCGCCGCTCAGACAGCCAGTACAGTTGCATCCACAGCGGACCGGTCGCCGCCGCCGCGATTTCCTCGAGGGTCCGGCTGGCGAAAATGCTGACCACCATCAATGCCCCGGCGAGGCCTCGGGCCGTGGCCACCTCTCCCTCATCGAGCATCATCCGCTGGTACGCCAGCGGAGCCACCCCGACCGGGGAAGGCAGATCCAGCCCCAGCAGCCGCGTCGAGGTGTCGCATCTGGACACATCGACCAGCACGCGCGGCCGCAGCAGCGCGGCGTCGAACAGGGCACGGTTGGCCTCCAGCGTCAGTTCGGCGCCCGCGCCGCCCTCGACGAAATCCCACACCAACGGATCCACCTTGGCGCGGGCGAGGGCGGCGAAGTCTCGAACCTCAAGCACACCGTCATGCTATGTGGTTTGTTACTCCTCCTGGAAATAGGAGATCAGCCGCAGGAACTCAAGGTAGAGCCAGATCAGCTCGACCAGGATGCCGAAGGCGCCCAGCCACCCGTACTTGCGCGGCAGCCCCGCCGCCACGCCCTCCTCGATCTGCGCGAAACTGACCACGAACATCAGCGCCGCCACCACAATGCAGATCAGCGAGAAGACGATGGCGATCGGGCCACCGTTGCGCAGCGGCCCGGCCGATCCGGTGAAAAGCGAGATGCCAAAGTTCACCAGCATCACCACACCGAGGCCCACGGCCGCCCCGATCACAATCTTCATGAACTTCGGCGTGGCCCGGATGATGCGCGACTTGTAGAGAATCGCCATCAGCAGGAAGACGCCCAAGGTGGCGATCACCGCCTGGACGACGATACCGCGGAACGCGGTTTCGAAGGCCTTGGAGACCGCGCCCAGGAACACCCCTTCGACGAGAGCGTAGGCGAACAGCACCACGGGGTTGGTGACCTGAGCGAAGGAGATGACCAACCCGAGAACCAGGCCGATGAGCATGGCCGCGATCCAGGTGGCATACATGGCCGGTGGCGGCACGATCATCCACGTGACCGCGGCGGCGAGCACGGTGGCGCCCAGCAGCGACACGGTCTTGACCACGACGTCGTCGATGGTCATCACGTCGCGGCCGGTCACCACGGTCTCGGGATGCGCGTAACCGTAAGGCTGCTCATAGGTCGGCTGCTGCCCGTAGCCGCCATACGAGTAGCCGCCCGGGCCGCCCGGCACGGTGTAGCGGGGCTGGTGCGAGGCCGAGGAAATCTGGCCGAGCACCGGGTTGGAGGATCTCATCCGGGGTTGTCCTTTCTCCGCTTGGGATGTGTCAGTCCGTCTCGCCGGTCTCGCCGGTCTCGGCCCGGAAATCGCCGGCTCGGCTTAGCTGTGCGGGACGCCGCGATCCGCGGCCACGAAGTAGGCTGTCGCGGCGGTCAGCGCCACGATCAACGCATGCGGGGTTTTGCGCCGGGCCAAAAGACCGGCGGCCGGTTTCCGGACCGGTAGAATCACCCACGGCAGAGACACTAACACGTGAAACTGTATGGTCGTTGGAAGGAGCTGGTGGTGCCCGACCTCATGCGCATCGGTGAACTGGCCACGGCGGCGGGCGTCTCCAACCGCACCGTCGACTTCTACACCAATCTGGGCCTGATCCAGCCGGCCCAACGCACCTCGGGCGGGTTCCGCCTCTATGACCCGTCGGCGGTGGAGCTGATCGGCACCATCCGGCAGCTCGAAGCGAGCGGCATGGCCCTCGACGACATCGCCAAAGACCTTGCCAGCGCCGGAACCTCGGACTTCGCGGAGGTCATGACCCGGCTCAACCACGACCTGGAGGCGTTGCGTGGCCTGGCCGAGACGGCCGGGTCCAATGTGCACGGGATCGTGACCACGCTGGCGGCGCGGGCGCACCATCTCATCGCGACCGCGACCGAGCTGTTGAGCTCCCTGCCGCCGACCTGACGGTCACTTGGTGACGAGGTTGAGGTAGAACATGCCGCTTCGCAGGTCCACATAGACCGAACCTTGAAAATAGGGTTCGAAAACATCGGCCTCGAACCATGGGTTGTGCCGCCAGTCGCCGGTGGTCGGCGCGAAGGGACGTAACTGTTCACTCATGCCTTCGTCCCAGCCGGCCGGCCACGAACCCGCCGCCCAGGACCAAGGCGGTGGCGATGACGATCAGTCGTCTCCACAACGAGTACGCGATAAGAACTATATACTAGGTTGCTTATATCAGGGCTCAGGGAGACAGCCGTCGTCTGGATCGATGGCTTTGATTATTTTGTACCCGATCTGGTTGAGCTGCTTGGCCTGTTCCTCGCTCAGCGCGTCAAAGACGAAGCCGCGCACCGCCTCCACGTGACCGGGTGCGGTCTCGACCACCTTGTCCCAACCCTCGTCGGTCAGGACCGCCAAGGTGAAGCGGCCGTCGGCCGGGTCGGCGCTGCGCCGCACCCAGCCGCGTTTCGCGAGTCGATTGACCACATGCGACAGTCGTGAGAGCGAGCCGTTGGCGAGCACGGCGAGGTCGCTCATGCGCAGGCTGCGTTCGGGCGCCTCGGACAAGCCGGCCAGCACCTGGTACTCGAAGTGGCTGAGCCCGGCGTCGCGTTGCAGCTGCGCGTCGAGCGCACACGGCAGCTTGATCAGCATCGCGGCGAGGGCGAGCCAGCTAGCCCTCTCGTTCGCCGATAGCCACCGGGGCTCCATGAGATCCACCCTAACGCGCAATTGACGCTTCAACTGACCGCGGCTACGTTTGATCAACTTGAAGCTTCAACTGTCTACACCCCGAAGGAAGCGATATGAACGTTGTTTTGTGGATCATTGCCGGCGCGCTCGCGGCTCTTCTCATCCCGGCGGGCATCATGAAGCTGACTCAGCCGCGGGAGAAGCTGGCCGCGACCGGACTGGGCTGGACGATGGACTTCTCGCCCCGCTCGGTCAAGATGATCGGCGCGCTCGACGCCCTCGGCGGCATCGGCCTGGTCCTGCCGCCGCTGGTGGGCATCGCCCCGGTGCTCGCACCGATCGCCGCGGTGGGCGTGGCGCTGCTGATGGTCGGCGCGATGGTGGTCCACGGGCGCCGCAAGGAGTACCCGCAAGTCGGCTTCAACATCGTGCTGCTGATTCTCGCCGCGGTGGTGGCGTGGGGCCGTTTCGGCCCGTACGCGTTCACTTCCTGATCCTGCCCATTGAGCACGGAGTGGATCGGCCGCGGGCGCGGGCACTTGATGCCGCGCGCCTGCGGCCACGCTGGTTGCGTCCCGTGCTGCTGGGCGCTTTGGCGTCGGTTGTGGCGGCCACCGCGGGCCGGCTGCTGGTGGCCGCGACCGACGCGCTCGCGGCGCGCTGAGTTCCCGACGAGCGACCGTGTACGCGCAAAGCGAACTACGTGCCCGCCCTAGCGCTTGCCGAATTACTGAGTAACGGTGTAATCATGTAATCATGAGTCCAAGGCATGCTCCGTGGGGCGCTCGGACCGAGCCGGTCAGCGCCGACGACGCCAAGGCGTGGATCACCGGGCTGATCCCCGATGACCTGTACGCTTCATCTCCCGACATCACCATCGACCGAGACGAGATCCTGATCGTGGGCAAGCTCGGCGAGCCCACTCTGCCCGCCGAAGCCACCGACGCCGACCGCGCCGCGGCCGAGTCGGGCAGGATCTCGGCATTCCGCGAGTCCACGAGGGACCAGCGGATCAGGCTGGCCCGCCAGGCCGAGCACCGCTATGAGCGCAAGGTCGCTTGGGGTGCGGAGTGCGGCGGGACCAAGGCCA
>Ga0075418_10000056_pt1 | contig 87051 bp, 64 predicted proteins | sample SoiMetdeltSBSDD2_FD_81776 | JGI IMG/M metagenome (GOLD analysis project Ga0075418, IMG submission 81776) | Bulk soil microbial communities from a Populus tree surrounding site in Tennessee, USA - Soil MetaG P. deltoides SBSDD2 | ecosystem: Environmental > Terrestrial > Soil > Tree plantation...
CGCGTGCGGCCCAGGCACAGGGTCAGCACGGCGAGAACGGCGACTTGGCTCGTGAACGCTTTCGTGGAGGCGACGCCGATTTCCGGCCCTGCGTGGATGTAAATCCCGCCGTCCGATTCGCGGGCGATCGTGCTTCCGACCACGTTCACGATCCCGAGCACCGGCGCTCCGCGCTTTTGCGCTTCCCGCATCGCGGCCAGGGTATCGATGGTCTCGCCGGACTGGCTGACCACGAAGCACACCGTGCCCGCCTTGATGATCGGATCGCGATAGCGGAACTCGGACGCGTATTCGACCTCGACCGGGATGCCGGCAAATTCCTCGAGCATGTACTCGCCGATCATGGCCGAATGCCACGACGTGCCGCATCCGATCAGGATGATGCGGTCGATGAGACGGAGCGCGTGGGGCTCCATGTTGAGGCCGCCCAGCTTCGCATTTCCCGATTCGGGAAGGAGCCGCCCCCGGTAAGCGTTCTGGATCGACTGCGGCTGCTCGAAGATTTCCTTGAGCATGAAATGCGGGCGGCCGCCCTTTTCGATCTGCGCGAGCTCCCACTCCACCTCCTGGACCTCTTTCTCGCGATGATGTCCACCGTCGATGGTGAGGGTGCGGTAGGAATCGGGGGTGATCACGACCATCTCGCCGTCATCGAGATAGACGACGTTCTTGGTGTAGCGCAGGATCGCACTGACGTCGCTGGCCACCCAGTACTCGCCCTGTCCCACCCCGACCACGAGCGGGCTCCCGTGCCGCGCGCCGACGACTTTCTGAGGCTCACGCGACGACACGACGGCAATGCCGTATGTCCCTTCGACGAGGGCCAATGCGGTTGCCACGGCTTCCTCGAGCGGACCGGTGTGGTACTTCTGGATCAGATGCGCCAGCACTTCGGTGTCGGTTTCGGTGGTGAAGACGTGCCCTTCGGAGATGAGCTTGGCCTTCAACGAGCGGTAGTTCTCGATGATGCCGTTGTGAACGAGCGCGATCTCACCCGACTCATCCTGATGCGGATGCGCGTTCACGGTGGTCGGGGCACCGTGGGTCGCCCAGCGGGTGTGCGCGATGCCGGTCTTTCCCACCGGCGGCGACGTTTTGATGTTTTCTTCCAGAGCAGAAATCTTTCCGGCGTTCTTACGAATCGCAATGCCCTTGCCGTTCATGATGGCAATGCCGGCCGAGTCGTAGCCGCGATACTCGAGGCGCTTGAGACCATCCATGAGGATGTCGAGACAGTCTCGGTTTCCGACGTAACCCACGATGCCGCACATAAGACCTACTCCTTGGTCGCGAGAGATGCTCTCGCGAGCTCCTCGATCTAGGTGCGCGTGAGCGCGGTGCGAGCGGTCTCAACTAGGGCTCGTGCCCTGGCCAACGTCCCCGCCTCGGCGATCACACGCACGACCGGCTCAGTGCCCGACTTGCGCACGTGCACCCATTCCCCGTCCCCAGCCATCCAGAGTCCGTCTCGGCGGTCCTCGCGGGCGGCCCCCCAAACCCCAAGCATATCGCTCCGCAACCCTTCCCAATCCGGGTCGCCGCCGATTTCGAGCTTTTCCTTGATCATGAAAAGCTCGGGTAATGTCTTGGCCCAGCCGGACAGGCTGCCACCTCGTGCCGCCAGTCCGCTCAGGATGAGGGCCAACGCTGCGGGAGCATCCCGCCCCAGATGGAGCCGGGGAAGAATAACCCCTCCGTTTCCCTCTCCGCCAACACGGGCAGCCGTGTCCAGAATGCCTTGCACCACATTGGCTTCGCCCACCGGCGTCCGCGTCACCGCGACGCCATGACGGGCGGCGACCGTTTCAAGCCGGCCGCTCGTGGACAAATTGGTGACCACGGCCCCTTTCTGGATCCCCAGCACGTGGTCGGCCACCAAGGGCAGCGTGCATTCTTCCCCGATGGCCTTGCCTGTTTCGTCGACGAGGGACAACCGGTCCACATCCGGATCGAATGCCACCCCGAGATCGGCTCCTACCTTACGAACTTCCTGCTCGAGCTCGCCTAGGTTTACCGCAACCGGTTCGGGCTCCCTCGGAAAACGGCCCGTCGGTTCCTCGTAAAGAAATGATTGATCGGCTCCCAAAGCGTCGAGGAGTTGCCGGGCAATCCCACCCCCCGCGCCATGAACAGCATCTACCACGACCCGAAGCCGCGCTTTCGCTACGCTCTCCTTGCTAACTTCGGGCAAATCGAGAATGCGATCGACGTGGTGATCGATCGCATCGGCCACGGTGCGCACGGCGCCAAACCGATCCCAGGACGGCCAAACGCGCGGCTCGAAGGCGCGACTCAGAAAGCGGCGCGCCGCTTCGGGGGAAAGAAAGCGGCCGTCGGATCCCACGAACTTGAGCGCGTTCCACTCGATCGGATTATGGCTCGCCGTCAAGGCAAGCCCCCCCGCCGCGTGGTGACGCTCCACCTCGAGCTGAACGGTGGGGGTCGGCACTATGCCAATGTCGAGGACGTCGCGACCCGCCGCTCGCAGGACTCCCATCACCACCTGAGCGAGCGCCTCTCCAGTGGGGCGGGAATCGCGGCCCAGCACCACGGAACCCGGGCCCAGAAAATCGGCGAACGCGCCGGTGATCTGGGCGAGAACCGTGGGCGTCAACCCTTCGCCTACGACGCCTCGTATTCCCGAGACGCCGAGCATCAACTTTTCCTGCAACAGCCTCTCCTGATCGATCGCGTTCGAGACACTACGTTACTCGTAGCTCTGCTCTGGGTCCGCGAAGCCAAGACTCCAGGACAAAGAGCGCCATGAGCTGGCGGCTTCGCGGCAAGTGTCGAGTGCGCACGGTCTCGAGGTACGACTTGAGCCGGTCCCCGCGCAGGATTTGAGGAAGATGGGCGTCGGGTCCCAATAGAAACGATTCCGAGTCCCGCTGGATCCAGTTCTTGAACCAATCTTCGATTGGAGCGCTGAACCCGAGCTTCGGACCGGTGCGCGCTTGTCGTCCCAGAAGCGGTCCCCTGAGCTCGGCGGGGATGAGCGGCGCCACAGCCCGACGGTAGAGCCACTTCCGATCTCCGAAACGGGAGACCTTGAACCGGCTGGGCATGCGTTCCAATAGCGCTAGAAACTCCAGGTCGAGAAATGGAACGCGCATTTCCACCGAAGACGCCATAGCCATGTGATCGGCAAGTAGCAGCAGATCGTCGGCCAGCGATAGCCGGGCATCCACGGTTAGGAGCGTATTCAACGAGTCACCGTTCACGGGCTTCACAAGCCAGCGTCGCACCGGGTCGGCCAAGCGTTCCAAATCTCCGTTCCGCCCGGTGAGCGAGGCCACTTCCCGGGGCGCGAACACGGCCATGATCTCGGTGAATCGCTGGGCGCGGTCACTCACGCGAGCGATGCGGCGCGTACGGGCGACGCGATCGCTCGCCCCCACACTTTCGGGGAGCAAGTCCAGGAGGGGACCGAGCCGGCGTGCGGCGGGATACAGCCGCTCGGCGAAGTGCCGCGCATAGCCACCCAGCGGCTCATCGGCACCTTGCCCGGTAAGCACAACCTTGTGGGTCTCCCTCACCTTCCGGCAAAGGAGTGCGACGAGCAAGCTGCCGTAGTCGGAGATCGGCTCGCCGAGCCGGGAGACCAGGTCGAGCCACGCCGCGAGATAGGCCTCCGACGTGGCGCCGACTTCTTGAAGCGGAAGCCCAAGTGCCTCTGCGGCCGCTCGCGCGGCCGTCAGTTCATCGAGTCCAGCATGATCGTTGAATCCCACCGCAAACGCCTGCGGTGGCTCGGGCATGCGATCCCGCATCACCCGGGAAACCGCGGTCGAATCCACACCCCCCGAGAGCAGCACGCCCACCGGCACGTCGGACATGAGCTGGCGTTCCACGGCCGCGGCCAGACCGGATCTCAACGCCTCGGCCCATTCCCCTTCGGTTCGGGGGAGGACGGCCGGCTCGAAATGCGTCTCGAACCGTTCGAAACGAGGCGTTTCGGGAAGCGAATCGAGAGGGAGCCGGCAATAGTGACCCGGGGGCACCTTCCACGTATTCCGAAACGGCGTTCCCGGCGACGGAATGAAGCGGTAAACGAGGTACTCGTCGAGCGCGTCCAGAGAGATCTCGGTGTCCACACACCCCTGATCCCGCGCCGCGGCCAGCTCACTCGCAAACCACCAAGAACCTCGGTGCAGGCCGAGATAAAGCGGCTTCACCCCCGCCGGATCCCGGACCAGCCAGACGTCTCCGGGATCGTTCCGGCCGTCATAGAGAGCAAAGGCGTAGATCCCGTTCAGCCGTCCGAACAAGCCGGGTCCCCACGCCGCAAACCCCTGCACCAACACCTCGGTGTCGGCGTTGGTCCGAAATCGGTATCCCAGCTGCGACAGCTCGTTCCGGAGGGTGCGGAAGTTGTAGATCTCGCCGTTATAGGTGACCCAAATCCGCCCGTCCTCGCCGGACATGGGTTGGGCCCCTCCGGCAAGGTCGACGATGCTGAGCCGCCGGTGACCGAGACCGGCCGAGCGCCCCCGGATATAGTGAATCCCGGAACCGTCGGGGCCGCGATGGTGCAGCGCTTCCGTCAATCGCTCGAGAGTGGCAGAAATGTCGTCATCCTGGCGTCTACCGATGATGCCGCAAATGCCGCACATCGCGACCTCGCTTCCGTCCGTAGGTCGAGCAAACGTATCACCCTGAGAGACTGGTCCCTTGGGGTGGGTCAGTCGCTCGACTCGGGTCCCCCTGGACCCCTCTTTCAATTCCGGCGAGCGCAAGGGATGTGAACCGGAAGGCATGGAGCTGGTGCGCGGAATCGAACCGCGGACCTACGCATTACGAGTGCGTTGCTCTACCGGCTGAGCTACACCAGCCCCCAAAAAATGGTGCGACCCCGCGGAATCGAACCGCGGACACACGGATTTTCAGTCCGTTGCTCTACCGTCTGAGCTAGGGTCGCCCACAAAGCGGGGCCAGGGAGAGTATCAAATCCAGGAAGCTCCCCGCAATCAACTACGGTCTCCGGTGGTCCTTGATTGGGAAAAAGGCCGCCGGCTCGATCACGCTCGCCATCCCCATCCCGGCCAGACTGGTCGCAAACATCGCATAACGTCCCTCGGCTAGAGCGGGATCGCTCAAGACGCCGAAGATGGGCGCGATATTTCGATCGCACAACGCTCCAATGTTGAGCTCCATCCATTGTCTCAATTCGGGGTCGCTCTTCCCCGTTGCTACATATTGGGACAACAGGAACAAGAAGCCGGCTCGTTTGGAGCTTTCCCAAGGATTTTCGGCCGAGAGCCATTCCGCGGGAAGGGCCCAGGTAGCTATGCCCCACGGGCTATCGAAGTAGCGGTCCAACGCTTGCCGAATCTCTCGCCGAGTCGCGGCATCGCCGTAGCGATCAACCCACAGCAGTCCTTCCAGGATGTAGTAGATCTCTCCCAGGGCGTCAGGTTCCAGTACCCTGGCCTCATCGGAATCAAAGGGATAAAAGAGGATCCGGCCGTCATCCACGACGCTACGACAAAGAAAGCGCGCCGCCCGGACCGCTGCGTCCTGGTATCGCTTCTCCCGCGTCACGGCAAACAATGCGGCTAGATTAGCCGCCTGCACTCCGGTGGCGACGCTGTAAGGGTGCCGGTGCATGCGTCCTTTGAACTCCAGGTTCGGAAATGCACCTGAGGGAAGCTGATTCGGTAGAACCATCGTCTCGGCGAACCTGACTGCCGCATGCAGGTAGGAAGCGCGCCGCTTTCCGTCCGCGTCGGGAATCGCCATGCACAACGTGAGCGCCATCGTACCCACATCGGCCAGGTTTCGAGACGCGGGATCCTGCTGCATTCCCTTAGCAAGCGGGCAGTCTTTTCTACCGAAATACTGCGCTGACCAGCCGCCATCGTTTCCCTGTTCCCCCACAAATCGATCGAGGCATTCGAACGCACTTTGGCGATATTGCGCGTGGTTGAGCAGCTTCGCGGCAATAAGGAGCGTGCGAAGGGGATAAGCGGATTCGTACCAGTTGCCACTATAGGCGTAACAGCCCTCGGCGGGCTGGCTCGAGATCAAAAACTCGGTGAACGTTTGCAAGGCACTTTTCACCTGGCCGGCACTGACTTGGCCTCTGTCCACACGTAGAGACTCTTGAGAGAGGGTGTTGCCGACGCCGGGGAGCTCGAACAGTCTTCGCGGCGTTGAGCCATATACGCTGGCCGCGCACATGGCAAACGAGCCGCACAGCTCGCACGAGACATGCACTTCAATCCTGGAATGTGACGGCACGGCCTGGAACTCGACGTCCAGGAATTCCCCGGCGTGGGTCTTTAGCTCGGGAACGAGCACTGTATTCTCGACCAGAATGCGCATCGGTCCCCGAGGCATCTCGGCATCGCCCAGAGTCAGCACGCAGCGTACGGGTGCCGACGTGCTGTCGGTAGCCAGGACCAGTACGGCGTCCTCCCCTTCCATGAAATCGCGGGTCAGAGGATCGTCGTCGGACGGGCGGCTCACCATCCGCACCATGCCCCGCCTCCAAGTGACGTAGCGAACCGACTTGGACCCGTCATACGCCATCGCGCCGGATTCCAGGTCGGGTCCTTCGCGGCCGAAATCCACCGTATACAGGAGGGACCAGTCCCCTGAGGCGGAATCCCGCTGGTGAGGTGAGATCTGAACGTCGGCCGCCTGCGCCGAAGCGGAATGGTCGTAACAAAGCACGAGCAGCGCGGAACCAAGAAGCAAGAAGACAGTCGAAAGGGGCCGATTCATCGCGAGCGTTGACTGGCTCGCATTACGATCCCGACGAACGTCGCCGCTCCCGCTTGCCACGCCGACGGTCCTGGTTGCCGGCGATGGGAACGACCAGGGTGAGACAGAATGGCCATTCCCGACTCGTCCCCGCCTTGAGCGAAATCCCACGATCCAGGAGCAAATGCCGGGAAAGCGAAAACCGTAGATCCCCTCCATCATCCTCGCTTCCGAACGTCGACCAAAGCGCGTCGAGAGCCTGGCCCGGGCGCCGTTCGCCGTCGGCCGCCACCAGCACCTCGATCACATCTCCGCGACGTTTCGTTTCCACTTTGATCCGTCCGCCCGCCGACGCGCTTCGCACCCCCGCCCGCACGAGGTTGAGAAATACGCGTCGCATCACGTCCGCGTCGAGAAGAAGCGGCGGCAAGCTTGCCCCGAGGCGTTGCGTGAGCTGCACACGAGCCCCCTGGATCTCCTCGCGCACCAAGAGCAAGGTCTCGCTCATGATGCGATTCAGCGTATCCGGCTCGAGCACCTGGTCCGGACGGGCCAGCTCGCCGGAGCTCGAAGCGCCACGAGTGAGGCGTGCCATTTCTTCGATCATGCGCTCGAGGATAGAGCATCGCGGGTCTCCGGCGTCGAGGGTTCGCATCACCTGATCGGCGAGGCCCCCCAGGCCTTGCAAGGACTCTCTGACCTCGCGCCCCAGCTCTGCCGACATTTCCCCGGCCGCGGCCAGACGTTCGAGGCCGACCAGACGCCGCTCGCTTTGTTCGAGATCCTGGCTCAGGTCGCGCCAGCGGGCGCGTGCGCGGCCGCGATCCACGCTCATCGCCGCGAGATGAGCGAGGCAGAGCAACAGGCCCTCTCGATCCGTACCGGCACGCGGGCCCGGGTTGGATGCATCGTAAACGACGAAGGCCCCCAGGACCTCCCCATCACTCTTGAGCGGAAGTGCGAAGGCGGCCACCAAGTCCGGGGGAGGCTGGTCGAAACGCGTATCGGTAACCGGGTGCGTGACCACCAAAGGCTCGCGTGTTTGATCGACCCAGGAGGCGAGCCGGCGACCATATTGCAGGATCACTGCGCGATCGGGGGCAGCCTCCAAGCCCGCCGATCCCAGGACCGCGAACCCGGATGCATCCTGTTTGCGGGCGAACACGATGGCTCGTGTGGCGCCGAGATGGCTCACCGCAAAGCCGGCGAGACGCGACGGACTTTCCTGAGCCGAAGCGTCCGCGGCCACGAACCCGATGCAGAGCGCAAGCTCCGTCCAGAGAGGCCCAGCGTTGACGCTCTCCGGACCCGCTCCTAGACTTCGTTCCTCACTCGACATGCCACACCTTCCGCGGCCCGGGCCGCACAGGAGTTTCCGATGAGCGATCCCAAAGCGCCGCCCCGACCCATGCCGCAGCAGAATCTCCAGATTGCCATCGACGAGAACGAGGGGCAGGGCGTGTATGCCAACCTCGCCCTCATCGCTCACTCGAACTCCGAGTTCATCCTCGACTTTGCGCGCGCCATGCCGGGTTTACCCAAGGCCAAGGTGCATGCCCGCGTCATTCTCACCCCGGTAAACGCAAAGGCGCTTCACCGCGCTCTTGGCGAGAACCTGGGAAAGTTCGAAGCGCAATACGGAACCATCCAGCTCCTGGGCGATTTGGACCCGAGCAAGGCGATCGGCTTCAAGTCCTGAGGCTTGTTATCGGGCGTCTTAGCCGTGGGATTGATGCTCAGGTGGGGTGGGTGAAATGCCCCAATCAGAGCGGTGGGCGGGTGCGCCAGCGGCGATGCAGCCAGAACCAGTGATCGGGGTAGCGGCGGACGTACGCTTCCACCCGGCTCGAGTACACCGCCGCCAAGCGGCGAGCTTCAGCTTCGGGATCGGTGTCGGAACGGGGAAATTCCGGTTCCTGTAGTTCGCCTCGCCAGCCCTCGCCATCGCGAACCGCGAATCCAGTGACCATGGGGGTTCCCCGACGCGCCAGCAGTCGGAAGAGGCCGGCTTGCACGGACGCTGGACGACCCAGAAACGGGAGAAAGAATCCTTGGGGCCCGCCATCCTGATCGGCCAGCGTGGCGACGCAGGCACCGTCCTGTAGTGCTTTAAGCAACGGCCTCAAGCTTTTGCCGACATTGATGCTGGCCACCCCAGCGTTCTGGCGATACGCGGTGAACAGGCGCTCGACCAGGGGGTTGCGTTGCCGGGCCCCCACTGCGGTCATGGAATAACCACGCTCGGCCAAAGCTCCTGCGAGGGCCTCCCAGTTGCCGAAATGCGCGGTGACGAGCAAGGCTCCTTTCCCGGGGGCCAATGCCCGATCGACCGCGCTCAAATTATCCACTCGGATCCAGCTCGACAGCGGTTCGTCCCGTGACCCTCCAAAACGGGCGAACTCGGCGAGGGTGATCCCCATCGTCTCGCACATGCGCCGATAGATGTCACGGCGTTCCGCTTCCGTTCGCTCCGGGAAAGCGGCGGCCAGGTTGGCTAGTGCTACCTCGCGTCGAACGGGAACCCACGTTGCCACGCACCGACCGAGGGCCCGGCCGGCGCTCCGCCCCCCCGTTCGCCCCCGCGCGCGAAGCACAGCAAGAAGGGCTCGAAGGGCAACCGCCTCCACTCGGTCCTGAGTATTGGGGACTTCGTGTCGGGCCAATGCGAGCTACCGCCCGGCGAGATGAAGCGCGGCAATGCCTCCCGAAAGCAAGTGCCAGCGTACGCGAGTGAATCCGGCAGTCTCCAGCTCGCGGGCGAGCAACGCCGGCTCGGGAAAGGCGCTCACGGATTCGGGGAGATAACGGTAGGCTTCGGGCCGCCCACTCACCCAACCTCCCAGCTGGGGAAGCACGTAACGGAAGTAGGCCAGATACAGACCGCGTAACGGCTCCCGCCGCGGGAGGCTGAACTCGAGCACGGCCAGCCGGCCGTTCGGCCGCAGCACCCGCGCGATCTCACGAAACGCTCGCTCTCGGGCGCCTACGTTACGGATACCGAAGCCGATTGCCGCCGCATCGAACACGGCGTTTGGAAACGGCAACTGTTCCGCATTCCCTTGCACGAATGCGTACGGCCGGTTGTCCTTCTTGTGCTCACCGCGAAGCAGCATCGCGTGGGCGAGATCGATGCCGACCACGCGAAGCCGGGTCTCTCGATCGAGCGCGGCAAACCCTAAATCGCCCGTCCCGGCGCATAGATCGAGCAGTTGCTCTCCGGGTTTCAAGGACAGTTCGCGCACGGCTCGGCGGCGCCAGTCGCGATCCACACCCGCGCTCAAGACGTGATTGAGGAAGTCATAGCGCGGCGCCACGCTGTCGAACATGGCTCGCATGCGCGCGTTCTGAACCGCCGCGTCACGCGAGGGCGGCGCGGCGTCCTTCATTCGCTCGATCCCCAGCGTGGCACCAGATCCTGTTGGGGCCGGAGCCCCAGGTGCTCGAGCACGCGCGCGACCATGAAATCGGCGAGGTCCTCCAGCGTACGCGGATTCTGGTAGAACGCGGGCTCCGCGGGCAGGATCACCGCCCCCGCATCGTGAAGGCGCAGGAAATTTTCAATCTGGATGCGCGTGAGCGGCGTCTCCCGCGGCATGACCACCAGCGGCCGCCGTTCCTTGAGAGTGACCGCGGCGGCGCGATCGACCAAGGTGAGCTCGAGTCCGGCCGCCAATGCGGCCACGGTACGCATGCTGGCCGGCACGATCGCCATCCCGTGCACGAGGTACGAGCCACTGGCCACGGACGCACCCAGATCCTGATACGCGTGCGGGGTGACTTGGCCTCCGCCCAGCTTCAATGCGTAACGTGAGGCAAGGGCCTCGGCGAGTTTTCGGGGCTCGCCGGGCAGATCGCGCTCCTCCTTGAGCAAGCGTGCCCCGTAGTGTGAGAGGACGAGCTCGATCGCATGTCCTTCTTCGATCAGGGCCTTGAGCAGGCGTTCCGCGTAAATAGCTCCGCTCGCCCCGGTGACGCCGACGATGACCCGCTTCACAGGAACACCCCCGCCGCGCTCGCACCCAGGAAGACGACGCTGATCACCGCGTTCATGTCGAAGAAGGCGCGATTGAGGTTCCGCCAGTCTCCGGGACCGATGAGGCGATGCTCGTAAACGAGCACGGCCGCAATCACCGCGATGCCGGCCAGATACCAGGGCGACAGATCGAGCCAGTACACCAGCGAGGCGAGAATCAAAACGGCCACGACATGACAGAGACGCGCCGCGGTAAAGGCGGACTCGATATTGAAATGGGCGGGCACGCTGTGGAGGCCTTGCGCACGATCGACCTCCACGTCCTGAAGCGCATAGCAAATGTCGAATCCCGCGACCCACGCCAGAACACCCAGAGCGAGGACGAACGGCGCCGCCTCGAGCCGGCCCGTCACCGCCACCCAACCGCCGACGGGAGCCACCGCCAGCGCAAGCCCCAAGAAGAAGTGGCTCGCCCAGGTGAAGCGTTTGGTCGTGGAGTAGAAAAAGATGATGGCGAGAGCCACCGGTGAAAGGAGAAACGCGGTGCGATTGATTTGTGAGGTGGCGAGGATGAACAGAGCTGCCGAGAGCAGGGTGAAGATCCAGGCCGCGCGCACGCTCAAGACGCCCGCCGGGAGCGCACGATCGCGGGTGCGCGGATTCTCGGCATCCTGATGCCGGTCCAGAATGCGATTGAACGCCATGGCCGCCGAGCGCGCACCGATCATGGCCACCACAACCCAGGCCCAGATCCAGGCGGAAGGAAACGCGCCGGTTCGGTGAGCGGCGAACAAAACCCCGGAGAGGGCGAACGGCAGCGCGAACACGGAGTGAGAGAACCGGATCATGTGTCCGAACACCAGAACCCGGTTTCGAAGACTTCGAATGCTTTCCAACGTTGCGGTCATGCCGGAAGGAGCGCGCCGGGGGCTTCGAGCAGGTCGTACCGCATCCCCCGCCGGACGGGGACAAATCCGGCCCGCTCGATCGCGCGACGGATCTTCACTTCGTCCAGATGGTGCACGGTCCCGGCTGCAGAAACGACGTTTTCCTCCATCATCACACTGCCAAAATCGTCCGCCCCGTAGAACAGGGCCAGCTGCCCGACCTTTTCCCCCATCGTGACCCACGAGGACTGCAGGTGATCGAAGTTGTCCAGGAAAACGCGGGCGGTTGCCTGCACGCGCAGGTACTCGGCCGCGGTGGCCGGCCGAGGCACTGCCTTCTTGAGCGCGGTATGGTCGGGCTGAAACGGCCAAGCGATGAATGCCGTAAACCCGTGCGTTTCGTCCTGCAGGTCCCGCAGCCACCCTAGGTGTTCGATGCGCTGGACCGGCGTCTCCACAGAACCGAACATCATGGTGGCAGTGGAGGGAAGTCCTAAACGGTGAGCTTCTCGATGCACGTCCATCCATTCGGGCCCATCGCATTTTCCAACGGCGATCTCCTCCCGCACCGGAGAGACCAGGATCTCCGCTCCCCCGCCAGGCAAGGAATCCAGTCCGGCCGCCTGAAGGCGAGCCAGCGTGTCTCCGAAGGACAGGTTCGACAAGCGGGCGATGGCCACGATCTCCGGCGCGGAGAGACCGTGAATCCACAAGCCGGGGAACTCGCTCTTCATGCGGCGGAAAAGACCTTCGTACCAGTCGACCTTGAAATCGGGATGAAGACCGCCTTGCAAGAGAACCTGATTCCCGCCGATGGCGCGCAACTCGACGATCTTTTGCCGCATGTCCTCCCAACTCAGGACATAGCCGTGGGGTGATGTCTCGGGAACGTAGAAGGCGCAAAACCGGCAGCGGGCCGTGCAGAAATTGGTGTAATTGATGTTGCGATCGATGTTGTAGGTGACGCGCGGTTCGGGGTTCTTGCGAAAGCGGACCGCGTGGGCAAGCGCGCCCAACCAGCCCAGCTCCGCTTCTTCGTGAAGCCAGAGCGCTTCGTCGGCCGTGATGCGCCCTCCCGAAACGACACGCGACTCCAGAGCCACGTCGCGCGCGTCAGGCACGCTGGACATGGATTCGTCCTTTCCCCACCGGCTCGAAATATCCTGCTTCGGCACCCAGGGATAAATATCTCATGAGTCCCTGGTTTTCGCGTTCCCCAAGCCGATAGCGAATGCTCCGGCTCCAGTAGCTTTCCAGGAGCTCCGCGCGCTCGCCGTCCAGACCGGCCCGAGACCGGGCCAAGCTCCCCAGACGGGCCGCATTTGTCTCGTAGCAGCGCAGGAGCGCTGGACCGAGATCCGCCGTGCTATGGGGTCCGGCCCAAACCGCAAAGACGAACGGCAACCCCGTCCACTCCGTCCACGCACCACCCAGGTCGATCGATACGGCGTCGCCATCCCAGAAGAGCGCTTCGTCACCAATGGCAACCGTCGCGTCGCCAAGGTCGAGACGATCCCTCAAGCGCGCCGGGCCCGACCGTACTTCGGGGGCGGCCCCGGTCCGATGCTCGAGCCAAAGACGCGCGAGCTGGTTCGAGGTGCGGGAGGCCGGGTCCAAAACGAGGCGGGTGATGTTCTCCGGGGCCACCTTGGAAATGAGGAGTACCGAGCGCACCGGTCCCTCCGATGCAATGCCGAGCCCGGACACCACGTTCCATTCGGGGTGGGAGGCAAGAGCCGCCACCGGAACAAGACCGATATCGAGTGCCCCTGCCTCGAGAGCATCGGCAATTCGCGACGGAGGGAGTCGGACGAGCTCCGCCTCCGGCATGAGTTCTTCCAATCCGTGGGCCAGAGGCACAGCGTTGGTGAACGAGACCACGCCCACCCGCATCACGCCGCATACTCGCGCACGGGCTGGTAGAGCGCGTCCCGCTCCACCGGGATTCGTCCCGCCTTTCGAATCATGTCGACGATTTCCTCGACCGACATCGCCTGATCGGTCTTCGCTCCCGCCATGTGATAGATGTGCTCTTCCACCACCGTTCCGTCCACGTCGTCAACGCCCATCCGCAGCGAGAGCTGGGCCAGCTCCGGCGTGTGCATGGGCCAGTACGCCTTCACGTGGGGAACGTTGTCGAGGAGGAGGCGCCCCGCCGCGAGATTCTTGAGATCGTCGATGGCGGTCGGAGGATTCAGCTTCTTGAGCCGGTTGTTTTCGTTGTGAAACGCGAGCGGAATGAAGGCCTGAAAACCCTGCGTTTCGTCCTGCACCTCGCGAAGCCGCAAGAGGTGGTCGATGCGATCCTCGTCCGTTTCGATGTGGCCGTAGAGCATCGTACAGTTGGACTTCACGCCTTGCCGGTGCACCCGGCGCGCGGTGTCGAGCCACCCGTCGCCATCCACTTTGCCGCGCACGATTTTCTTGCGCACGCGTTCCCCCAGGATCTCGGCTCCTCCACCCGTACACGCATCGAGTCCCGCCTCTTTGAGATCTTGCACGACGCCTTCAATGCTCTTTCCGGAAATGGTGGAGAAGAAAAAGATTTCGGCCATCGTGTAGGCCTTGACGTGAACCTGAGGGCGCACATCCTTGATCCAGCGAATCGTGTTCACGTAATAGTCGTAACCGATCTGGGGATTGTGTCCCCCGACCACGTGCACTTCCCGGATGTCCTCGGTGACCAGGGATTGGATCCGGTGCTGGATCTCATCCTTGGTGAACGCCCATCCTCGCGGATCGCCGGGGTCCGCCTTGAACGCGCAAAAGAGACAATCCGCCTCGCATATGTTAGTCGGATTGAGATGCCGATTACGGACGAAATATGTCCGGTCGCCGTGACGCCGTTCCCGGACCAAGTTGGCCAGCATGCCCAAGGCGGCAACGTCGGAGGTCCGGTAAAGCACCCGTCCGTCGTCGAAGGACAGGCGTTCTCCCGCCAGAACCTTTTCGCCAACTTCGCTCAGCCCTGCATGTTGGATGCGTTGGCGGATGAGCGGCGTGAAGGCGGCATCGGTTTGCATCAAGGAAGCGGTCACCGGATCTCCTCTGGGCCTGGCCTCTATTTCTTGATCGCGTAACTTTGATCCGACAAACCCGGTCAAAAAGGATAGAGCACCCCTTTTGCAGTGTCAAAGTGCGGCCAAGGAACCAGGCCGCCTTGGTGACGGGTTTACTCATGACGCCCTTCCGTCGTGGAAGTTCCGGCGGAACCGGTCTATATTGACTCCAGGGCCAGTCGGGACGGTGCATATGACCAGTCGATACTGCGCACGTTTTCTCCTCGTGTTTGCGGCGAGTTGTGCTTCTATGGTTTCGCTGGCGGCGGCCGAGACGCCACCGCCCTTTGCCTTCGAATGGTACCCGCCACCGCCCGCCTCTCCCGGCGCCATCACCATCGATCCGGATGGAACTCTTTGGTTCCTGGAAGTGCCCGGCGGCGCCATCCACCGCGCGCGTCGCGACGGAAATCCACTGTATTCGTACGGGCTCGCTGCCGATCTCGCTTGCGGCGATCAGCGAAGCGCATGGGTGCTCGAGAACAACAGCCTCCAGTTGCGCCACGCGGATGCCATTATCATATGCGACGCTCCACTACCTTCCGGCGTGCACATCGCCGCCAACGCACAGGGTGTGATCTTCGCCACCCAGACGGATTATGGAAGTCCTCCTCGGCCGAATGTCGTGAGCGTGACAGACCTGTGCCTGACTCAGAATCTGTTCGATCCCGGTTTTCAACCGGGTGACTTGACCGTCGGTCAGGATGGAACACTCTTCATGGTGGATCTCGATCAGGATCGCATCGTGCACTGGAATGCTACAGGGGTCGAACTGGATTCCTGGCCACTTCCCGGAGGGCACACTCTTGCCGTATTGGCGACCGATCCGGATGGAAACGTTCTGATCGGTCAGGGCTCACGCGTTTACAAGTACGATGCGATGGGGACGTTGTTGGTCAGCTGGGGTGATGCGGCAACATTCAGCTCTATTTCAGGACTCGCGGTGAATGCGCTCGGCGACGTCTACGTATCCGACAGCGGCAAGAACCGCATTCGCATGTATGGCACGCGACAGCCCGGCGACAACCCACCTCTCCCCATAACGCCTCCACCCCTCCCACCACCCCCTCCGCCTCCCTTGACCGAGCATCCGGCCGCCATCCTATTGCACGTCGTGCCCGCCACCGGCCATATAACCTGCGATGGGCTATCGAGTCTGGATTCCGTCATCACCTCCCAAAGTCCGAGCCCGGACGATTCGCATCACAGCATCGTCTACATGATCGCCACCCCGAACCTAAGTTCGGGGGCGATCTGCGGTGTTCAGGCCGGTATCGCCTACGAGGCCACTCGGGATGGGCACCCTGGCCTCGAGGTGCTGTCCTGGCATTTGTGCTCGGATATGGAGTTCGCCGCAGATGATTGGCCCGCGTCGGGGTCCGGGAACACCATGACCTGGGCGGACCAGAGGTACAGCACCGATGTGAATGTGGTCGGGTACTTCGAGGTCATCGCCCACGGTGCCTCGACCATGAGCGTCATCCCGTGGCCGGTCACCGGAGTGGCCAAGATCGCCAACTGCAGCTCCAGGGAGTACACGCTCGAGATCCCGCCGGATCGTTTGGGTTGGGTCTCCTGGGGTGGCGCTGGTTTCGGTCTCGACACCAATGGGTGCAATCCAATTCTCGATCCGTGCGCCGTTGGACCGGTCGCTACCAAAGCGTTGACCTGGGGACGTCTCAAGAGCATGTACGGGCATTAGACAAATCGATCGAACAAGGCCGAACCCGTATCCATTCCTGGGGCCTGATAACGCTCCCTGGTCATCGCACTTGGTTGTTAATAGGGTATAGTGCATTGCATAGGGCATATTCAAGGACGGTGCCCATGCGTCGCGTGATCGTGACCGCCTGCGTCTCTTTGGTCTTTTTCTCAGCCGCCCAGGCCGAGGAAACTCCCCCGTTTGCCTTCGAATGGGTTCTTGGCTACACCCCCGGGCAAATGACGACCGATTCAGAGGGCAACCTTTGGGTGGTCAATACCCAATCCCTTGTCGTCCAGCGCATGACGCGGGATGGACACTCCCTATATCCGGTCCCCTATCCCTCGGTTGACGTTTGCCGCAACCCTACGGGGTACATGTACGTCATGGACACTCGTTCCTATGTCGTTTTCGACGACAGCGTGAGCATCGTGCAGGCTTACTTTCCGCCCACCGGAACCGGCATTATCGCCAATGCAAACGACCACGTCTTCATCGCGAGGGGAGGCAGTCTAAAGGTCATTTCCGTATTCGACTCCGACGGATATCTGCTCCACAATCGCCCCTTGTCCTTTGCCCCCCACGATCTCGCGTTGAGCCAAAATGGTGTGCTGCTCACCCTGGATTCCGCCGGCCATCGCATCGTGCGCTTCGACAGCTACCTGAGATACCTCGAGGCCTGGACCGGGTACGATGGCACGGCCCTCACTTCCGACCCTGACGGAAACATCTACGTCCTCTCCAGCGATCACATCACCAAGCTATCTCCCGACGGTACGCTGCTCACAACCTGGGGCGAACCTGGCCAGGGACCTGGACAATTCAGCGATGCCGTCGGCATCACGCTCAATGATCAGGGCGACGTCTACGTGGCCGATCGAAGCTCGCGCCGCATTCTCATGTTCGGCAAGCGACTCCCTACCGACAATCCTCCCCCGCCCCCCGTGCCACCCCCTCCTCCCATCTTTTGCGGCCTCGCTTCCCTAACCCACCATGAGCCCGCTCTGCTTCTCCACGTCACTTCGCCCGTAACCGATTGCGCGTGTCGGGGGCCAAACAGCATTGCGTCGGTGGTCACCACCGCCGATCCGAGTCCGGATGGGTCGGTGCGTCAGTTTGTGTACGTGGTTATGACTCCCGGATCGACGGGGCTCCTGGCGTTCGAAGCCGCGATCGCCTACCGGCCGCACCGGCCCGATCGCCCCGGGCTCGAGATCGTGTCCTGGCACGCCTGCGCCGACCTGGAGCTTCCCCAACCGGATTGGCCGGACTCCGCCGCGGGGAACACGTTCACCTGGGAGGAGTGTCACTTCACCGATGTGGCCGTGGGCGGCTATTTCGAGGTCATCGCCCACGATGCGGAAACTCTGCGCACGACGCCGCACCGCCAGATGGCACAGGTGAAATGGGCGGCTTGTCCATCCAGAAACTTGGACGACGTCATTGCCGCCAATCGTTTGGGTTGGGTGTCCTGGGGAGGCGATGCCGTGGGTTTGGACCATGACGGCTGCAACCCGGCCCTCGGCCCCTGTCAGGGACTCACCCCCGTTCATCCCACGACCTGGGGGCGTATGAAGGCGCTCTTTCGAAATCCTTGAGCCTCACGGACGTCGGCCCAAAACGAAGGCGTTCTCTACGCGGGTGATGTGTCCAGTGAGCTCGAGCCAGGAGATCGCTTCCAACAATTGAGCGACCGGCAACCGCGTTCGGCGGGCCAGAAGCTCCACATCCGAGGCGCCGCCATCCTGGAGGGCGCGCCATACCTGCGCTTCCGCGTCCGACAATCCCGGCGGCATCGACTCCGCATGCGCATCCCCTCCCACCCGCCGGCATAGGCCAAGCGCCACCAGCACATCCTCGGCATCCAGCACGCAGCCGGCGCCATCGCGCAAGAGGCGATTGCTCCCGCGCGTGGTCAACCGATCGGGATCACCGGGCATGGCCCACACCTCGCGCCCGAACTCGAGCGCCTTGCTGACCGTGATCAGGGCTCCGCTATCGGGACCAGCCTCGACCACAACTACGCCTCGGGTATAAGCGGCCACCAAACGATTTCTCTTAACGAAGTGATACGGCCGCGGGGGCGTGCCGGCGGGATATTCGGAAAACACCGCGCCTCGGCCGGGAATGGCGGCGGCGATGGTTCGGCTGGAGCGAGGGTAAACCACGTCCAGGCCTCCGCCCAGGAACGCAACCGTGATGCCGCCGGCATCCAATGCGCCTTGATGCGCCGTCGCGTCAATGCCTCGCGCGAGGCCGCTCACCACCACAACGCCGGATCGCGCCAGACCGAACGCCAGAGCATGGGCCATCCGTCGCCCGCTTGGTGACGGTGTGCGAGAACCGATCACGGCCACGCGTGGCAGCGCGGGGTCAGGAAGGGTCCCGAGCACGTGAAGCGTTCGGCAGGGCTCCGGGATGCCGCGAAGATCTTCGGGAATTTCGGATCCGGTTAGAGCGCGGGGCACCGTCATGCATCCTCACCTCCGGACGGGGCAAGGACGAGATCACGTGACTATCAGGCGTTCTTTCGCTCGGCTTCCTTGATGTCCGGGGTGGCTTGGGCGGGCCGGGGTGGCGCTTCGAGAAACGAGGCCGGATTCGACAGGCATTCCATCACGAGCCGTCCCGCATCCGGATGTACGTCCAGCAACACGCGTCCGAGCTCGTCCGCTCGCCGCGCGCCTTCGTTCCAGAAGAGGCGAGCGGTTTCGCGCACCCGTCCGGAACGCACCAAATCGGCGATGGAGGCCAGCGCCGCTCCCTGCACGGTCAGGTTGGAGTCGGCGAGAAGCGCCACCATGTAGGGCAAGCTGTCCGCGTGCCCCATGCGTCCCAACGCCCGGATGGCCGCGGCTCGCGTATACCACAAACCGGATACGGAGAGCTGACCCAGCCGAGGCGCGGCGGCGACACCCATGCGCGCCAGGGCTTTGCTGGCCATGTCGCGCAAATACCAAGACTCCCCCTGGAGGATCTCACTCAAGAGTTGAATCGCACGATCGGACGGCTGGTGCGCGATCGCTTCGATGAGGGCGCGCTTCTCGCGCAGATCCCCGCGATGAATGGCGTCCATGATGGTTGCCGGAGGTATCGAGTTCAAGTCCACAGCAGGTCTCCAAGCGATGACAGAAAAATCGCCCCGGCGGGGAACCGGGGTCTCACGAACTCTCTGTCGTTGCGCGAACGAGCCGGTGGAGTTCCGCCAAAAGCTCGCTTACGCCGCGACCGGTGGGGGCCGAAATCATAAATGGTTTTGCGGAAAGTCGCGAGAGGCCGGGCGGATTTTCTTTGGGCGGGAGCAAATCGAGTTTGGTGAGGACCACGCGATAGGGCTTCTCGAGCAGCGCCCCCGAATGACGGCGAAGTTCCCCGCGCAAAATCTCCAGTGTTCGGTCAGGCTCGGGATCCAGGCAGTCGACGAGGAAGAGCAACACGCGCGTGCGCTCGATGTGGCGCAGAAACTGGTGTCCCAGTCCTTTGCCTTCCCCCGCGCCCTCGATGAGGCCCGGAATGTCCGCCATCACGAAGGATCCGTAGTCCCCCACCTTCACGATGCCCAGATGCGGGGTGAGGGTCGTAAACGGGTAATCGGCAATCTTGGGCCGCGCCGCGCTCACCGAGGCCAAAAGCGTGGACTTCCCCGCATTGGGGAAGCCGACCAGGCCCACGTCGGCGATGAGCTTGAGGGTGAGCCGCACCTCGCGGTTTTGTCCCGGCTGACCGTCTTCGGCAGTTTGGGGGGATTGATGGGTGGAGGTGGCGAAATGCTGATTGCCCCGTCCCCCGCGTCCCCCACGGGCCACGATCAGGCGGTCCCCGGACGCCACCAAATCGGCCAGCGTTTCCCCTGTCGCCACGTCGACGACTTCGGTTCCGGACGGGACACGGACGATCACATCCTCCGCCGATCGGCCGGTGCGTCCCGAACCGCCCCCATGCTGGCCCCGGTCCGCTTTCCATAGCGCGCGGTAACGGAAGTCAAGCAGCGTGTGGACGTGCGGATCGACCTCGAGGACGACATCCCCGCCTTTACCCCCATCGCCGCCACAGGGTCCGCCCCGAGGCACGAACTTCTCCCGCCGAAACGCGATCAACCCGTGTCCGCCCGACCCCGCCGTGACTTTGATCACGACTTCGTCGACGAACGGACTCAAGCCGTCTTCCGAAGTTTTTCGATCACGGCGTCGCCGACTTGCGAGGTGCCGACCGCGGTCGGATCGTCGCGGTCCTCTTTCATGTCGTAGGTGACGGCTTTGTTTTCCCGGATCACCTCCGCAATCGCGCCTTCGAGCCGTTCTCCGGCTTGCGTCTCGCCCAGGTGATGGAGCATGTACACGCCGGACAGCATCTGGGCCATGGGATTGGCCTTGTTCTGCCCCTTGTACTTGGGCGCGCTGCCGTGGGTGGGCTCGAAGAGCGACACTTCGGTACCAATGTTCGCGCCCGGAGCAACGCCCAGCCCGCCTACCAAGCCGGCGCACAGATCGCTCAGGATGTCGCCGTACAGGTTAGGCAACACGATCACGTCGTAAAGCTCGGGCTTTTGCACGAGCTGCATGCACATGTTGTCCACGATGCGGTCCTCGAACTCGATATCGGTGTACCGCTTCGCCACCTCTCGTGACACTTCGAGCCACAAACCATCGGTGTGCTTCATGATGTTGGCTTTGTGCACCGAGGTCACCTTCTTGCGGCCGTGCGCACGCGCGTAATCGAAGGCAAACCGCACGATCCGTTCCGTGCCGAAGACCGAAATCGGTTTGAGGCTGAGCCCGGCATCCTCGCGAATGCGGCCCGCGTTCAAGTCCTGAACGATGCGACGGATGGAGAGCGCCCCATCCGAGCCCTTCGGGAACTCGATCCCCGCGTACAGATCCTCGGTATTCTCGCGAACGATGATGAGATCGATGTTCTCGTACTTGGATCGCACGCCGGGGTAGCTCTTGCATGGCCGCAGGCAGGCGTACAGGTCGAGTTCCTTGCGCAACGCAACGTTCACGCTCCGAAAGCCGGATCCCACCGGGGTGGTGATCGGGCCTTTGATGCCGACCTTGGTCTTCTGCAGCGATTCGAGCACGCGGGGTGGTAACGGCGTCCCCTCTGATTCCATCACGTCCGATCCCGCCTGCTGCACGTCCCAACGGAACGAAACCCCGGTTGCCTCCAGCACGCGACGGGTGGCTTCCGTCAACTCGTATCCGATTCCGTCTCCCGGAATCAATGTCACGGCATAGCTCATGATGTCCCCTCTGCCTTCTTCCCGCCCGTTTTCTTTTCGCCGGTCTTCGCGTCCGATTTGGGCGCGGGGGCAGCCTCCTTGGCTGCGGCCGGCTCGCTGTCCTTCTTGGCTGCTTCGCGATAACTCTTGCCACGGTAATCGGTCGCGTAAAAACCGCTTCCTTTGAAGAGAATCCCCCCTCCGATCCCGATGAGCCGTTTTACCCGCCGTCCCTTGCACTTGGGGCAGGTGCGCACCGGTTTATCGTTCATGAGTTGAAACTTTTCGAAACGATGTCCGCACTTGGGACATTCATATTCATAGGTCGGCATTACGTTCCTGTGTCCTCTTTCTTCAGGCGGCGAGACGGGCAAGCCCGTCTTTGAGCCGCTCCAATCCTACCCGCAAGCGATCGTCGGCGACGGCAAACGAGATGCGAATGTGCTCGTCCGCGCCGAATCCCGCCCCGGGCACCACGCCCACCCCGCGGTCGATGAGCCGTTCGGCCAAGGCCACTGAGCCTCCCGCCGATCGTGCGGCCGCGGCCACGCGCGGGAACGCATAGAACGCACCCTCCGGGACCACGAGGTCTACGCCCGGAATCGTGCGCAAGACCTCCACCACCATGTTGCGTCGTTTTTCAAAGGCAGCGCGCATCACGTCCACCGAATCCTGAGAACCGCGGAGCGCGGCCAAGGCGGCGGCTTGCGACACCGCGGCCGGGTTGCCGGTGGTTTGACCCTGAAACCGCACCACCGCGTCCATGACCTCTTGGGGACCGGTCAAAAACCCGATCCGCCATCCGGTCATCGAATAGCTCTTGGAAACCCCGTTCACGGTGATGGTGCGCGCGGCGACGCGTTCTCCGAGCGAGGCCGGGCTCACCGCCTGACGCCCGTCGTACACCATCCGATCGTAGATTTCATCCGACAGAATGAGCACGCGGTTGCTAACACACCATTCCGCCAGAGCTTCCGTTTGTTTGCGGTCATAGACCAGTCCCGAAGGATTGTTGGGGCTATTCATTACCAGGAGTTTCGTACGCGGGGTTTTTGCCCGATCCAGATCGGCGGGGGTGACCTTGAGTCCCTCTCGTGGCACGACCGCCACCGGAACCGCCTCGGCCAGCTTCACCTGCTCCGGATAGGTGACCCAGAAGGGAGCGGGTAGCATGACCTCGTCCCCCGCGCCGAGAACGGCGGCCATGGCGTTGTAGAGCGCGTGTTTCGCTCCGCACGAGATAACGGTGTCCGTCACCGTGGCCGGAATGCCGCGCTTCTGAAAGAAGGCCGCCGCTTCCTGTCGAAGCTCCTTGGTTCCTCCCGGAGGCGTGTAGCGCGTTGCCCCCGCTTCCACCGCGCGTCGCGCCGCCTCGCATACCGCGGGTGGCGTCGGAAAATCCGGCTGTCCCACGCCGAAGTTCACGATGTCCTCGCCCCGCGCCGCTCGCTCCTGGATCTTCACTTCCACCGCCACGGTGAGGGACTCGGCCAAACTCGACAGCCGCTCGGATACAGGAATGGACGTCATGGGCGAAGCTTCCTTTTGAGCGCAGCCAAGGCGGGCTCGGGCACGAGTTGAGAAACGTCGCCCCCCAAACGAACCACTTCCTTGATCACACTGGAGTTGAGGTAGGAATACTTCTCACTCGGGATGAAGAACAGGGTTTCGAGCTCGCCATCCAGGCGGCGATTCATGAGGGCAAGCTGAAGCTCGTACTCGAAATCGGTCACGAAGCGCATGCCCCGGATGATGACCGTCGCGCCCTGTGCTCGAGCGAGATCGACGAGGAGTCCGTCGAAGCTGACGACCTCCACGCCGGACAGGCCGGCGAGCGAGCGTCGCACGAGGTCCTGGCGTTCCGCGGCGTCGAAGACGGTGTCCTTGTGATAGGCCTCCGCCACCGCGACGACCAGACGGTCCAGCACCTTCATCGCCCGCCGTGCGATGTCCAGATGCCCTTCGGTCACCGGATCGAACGTGCCGGGAAATATGCCCGTCCTCATGCCGCATTCTCCTTTTCGGGCGAGCTCAGGAACGTGATTGCGGTGTCACCGTACGCGCGACGGTCCACCACCGTAAAGCCCGGAGGTGCGAGCTCGAGGTCGCGTTCATGTTCCATGACGATCAGAGTTTCCGGTTGAAGCCGCTTCGAGCCCGCGAGCGCATCGAGAAACCGGTCCGCCAACCCTTCTCGGTACGGAGGATCGGCGAAAACGATGTGAGCCGGGAAGCCCTTGTCTTGCCAAAGTTCCGGGTGGAGCGCGTCACCCTGAATCAGGGTGGCAAGGCGAGCGAGGGTGAGCCGGTCCAAATTGGCGCGCAACAGATGAAGGACGCGGGGGTCCGTCTCCACGAACGTGGCGTGAGCCGCACCGCGGCTTAGCGATTCCATTCCCAAGGCCCCTGTCCCGGCAAAACAATCCAGGACCCGCGCTCCCACCACCCTATCCCCCAATATGGAAAACAGTGACTCCCGAACGCGATCCGAAGTCGGTCGAACCGTCGCCCCGGGAAGCGTGGCAATCCGAAGCCCCCGGTACTCCCCGGCGATGATTCTCACCCATCCTCGACCTGCGCGTAGAGCCGGCATCGTCCTTCACCTAATCCACGAAGCGGAAAACGCTAACACCTTGCTGGGACAGGGTCAATGCGGCTGGAGGGCGTCGGCAATCGCCCGTCCGAGATCCACCGGTTCGACCGCCGTGGTATCGAGGGTGAGCTGGGCCACGTCGCGGTACCAGGGCTCACGTCGGGCTCGCAATTCCTCGAGCGCGACCTCGGGTGGGCGTCCGGCCAAAAGCGGGCGTCCCGATCCGCCTCCCAGTCGTTGTGCCGCTTGCTCCGGGTCGACCTGGAGCCACACCACAAAGAACACGGATTTGAGACGCTCCCGGTTCTCCGGCCGTTCCACGACCCCGCCGCCGAGCGCGGCCACCAGTGGCGGAGGCTTCGCGCTCAATTCGGCCAGCACGTCGACTTCCAGATCGCGAAACGCCCGTTCGCCACGTTGGCGAAAGAGTTCCTCGATCGAGGTGCCGGTTCGTTCCTCGATCAAATGATCCGCATCGAAGAACGGCCAGCTAAGAAGGGCGGCCACCTGGCCGCCGATGCGGCTCTTCCCCGCCCCCATGAGACCGACCAGGGCCACCCGACAAGAACGTGCGCTCATGAGGGCATGGTACGGCGAAATCCGGCAAAAACGAAGGCGCCGGCCGAAGCCGGCGCCTGTCCATTGCGTATCGAAAACGAGTGGTGAGCGCTACTCGCCGCCCCCGCCCCCGCCCCCGCCTTCGCTCTGGAAGCTGGTCACGATCCGCGGCGTGACGAAGATCAAGAGCTCTCTCTTTTCCCGCACGTCAGTGGTGGAGGAGAAGAAGATACCCAAGATCGGCACGTCCTTGAGGATAGGCACACCGCGCTTCAGCTTTTCGTCGTTCGAGCGAATGAGTCCACCGATCACCGCGGTTTCGCCGTTCCCGACCATGACGCGCGTATCGGCTTCGGCCGTGTTGATGATCACGCCACCTTGCACGGTGGCTTGGGACGCCAGGTCCGATACCTCGGGGTGCATGTCGAGGGTGATGCGGTTCTGGTCGTTGATGTGCGGGGTCACCCGCAAGGTGATCCCGATCGTGGTCAGCTCGGTGACAGGATTCCCGGCCTCATCGAGCACGATGAGGGGTATCTTCTTCCCGACCAGGATGCGGGCTTCACGGTTGTTGACGGTGGTGATGCGCGGGTTGGAGATGATGTCCGCTTTGTTGTCACGCTCCATGGCGGCGAGAACCGCCGACACGGTGCCCCACGAGCGCACGAGACCGAACCGGACCTGCGCTGTCGGGTCGACGACGTCGTTGGCGCCGAAATCGCCTTCGAGCGAAGCGCCGTCAGCATGCAAGCCGGCTACGTTCCAAATCACGCCCAGATCCCGCTCGAACCGAGCATCGACGTCGACGAGCTTGGCCATGATCTCGACCTGCGGGGTCTGCGAATCGAGGTGCTGGATCATTTCCACTGCCGCCTCGACTCGGGAGCGAATGTCGGTGAGCACGAGCGAGTTGGTGCGCTCGTCCACCTCGACCACGCCGCGCTTGGAGAGGCTCTTGTCGATGGTCGGCTTGATCTCGGCCGCGTTGGCGTACACCACCTCGACGATGCGGGTGGTAAGCGGCATCACGTCCTCGAGCTGACGAGCCGCGTTGGAACGGGCGAGCTCTTCGTTGCGAAGATTCTCCTCCGTATCGACGCGAATGACGTTGCCTTCCTCCCGGTACCAGAGGTGCGCGCTGCGCAAGACCATTTCCAGGGCCTCGCCCCACGGCACGCTCTCGAGGTGGAAGGACACGGGATCCTTCACCGACTTGGACACGTCATAGCCCATGACGATGTTGACCCCGCTGTATTCGGAAATGCTGCGGAGCACGGTATAGATGTCCGCGCCCTGAATGTCGAGGCTCACTCGCGCGCCACCGCGCGCGGCCAGGCCGCCCTCATCGGTCTGGGCAATTTCCTTCACCGCGTGGCGACGGCCGCCGCTGTAATTCGTGGACGGCTCCGGCGCGCGATAGATGTTGTTTCCCGCCGGGGCAGGGCTCGTCGCTTCCGGAGCGTTTTCCTCATCCGGAGTCAGTGACGACGGCTGCGGGCCGGTCGAGGTCGAGCTTGATGGCGGCGTTGTGGTCGCCGGCGGATTCATCGTTTCGGCCGGGGTGAGTTCGGTCTTCGTCGTCGGGGTGCTCGACGTGGCCTTGGTGCCCGAGCCGGTCGTGCTCGAGGTCGACGGAGTGCTCGACGCGGGCGCTGGCTCCGGTCCAACGAGCTTGGGCGTCGGCGAAGACGCTGCCGTGGACGTACCGCTAGTAGACGTGCTCGTCGGCGCACTGGCAGACGGGGACGTGCCGCTGGTTGACGTGCTCGATGGCGCACTGGCCGACGGGGACGTGCCGCTGGTTGACGTGCTCGTCGGCTCGGAAACCGGCGGGTTCAACGTGGGATTCATCGTCTTCGTCCCGGTGGTTGTCGACGTCGGAGCCGGCTCGGGTCCCGCCGATTTTTGCGACGACGTTGGCGTGGTCGCGGACGGGCTCGAGCCTGTTGATTCCGCCGTCGCGGTCGACGTTGTTTCCTTCGTCTTGACCGGGGTGCCTTCGGAAGGCGCCGGGATGGGCGACGGCTTTATTTCGGTGGTTTCGGTCGGGGCCGGCTTAACCGGAACGACCGGCATCTCGCTGGGTACGCGCGTCGATTCGGGGCGCGAGGCCAGGTGGGTTTCGGTGGTCTTCCGGTTACCGCCGTCCGCGGACGAGGATTCGGCCGGGGTGGTTTCGCCACCATGCGTCCACTCCCCACCCTGCATCGGCCCGAGCTCGATGATGAGACCGTCCTCAACCTTGTTCACTTGCACGCGCGAGGGTCGAGCCAGCTCCACGGTGATGCGGGTCAAGGCATGGTAGCCCTCGCCCTTCCAGACACTGGCTTCAATCTTGCCGGCCCGGCCGTCTCCACCGGGCAATTTCTTGGGCAACACGGATTCGACACCGCGGCAGTCCACATAGAGTCGCGGAGGGTCGTTGAGCATGAAGTGGCTCCACTCCACGGGCTGATTCAACAGCACGTGAATGCGGGTCACATCGCCCTCGCTCGCCACCGTCATGCCGGTCAGGGTCGCCGCGGTGGAACCACCGACAGCGAGTGCCAGCGCGAGGAGGCAAAAGCCGGCGACCTTGGCCGCGCCCCGTTTACTTTGTCTCATGGTCACCCTCTCCTTGACTCATATGGATGGTTACGTTCGCCGTCTCGCCAAAGAAATAATGCTGAACGGTCAGGCTCGTATGCGTGACTTCGATGACCTTCCCGTTGACGACTCGGTCGCCGACCCGCAGCACGTGCACGCGCTTGCGGGAGTCTTGAACGACGCCGAAACGGTCGTCGCGTCCCCACACCACGCCGACCAGAGTGAGCTCCCCGATGTCCATCAAATCGTCTTCATTGGTGGCCGCGAATTCGCCGCTCACCAGCGACGCGAACGGATCCCGGCGCGCGAAGCTGGCGTAGAAATAGCGCTCGCGATGCATGAGCAGATCGTCGGTGGTGGGCACGCCCTTCAAGGACGAGTCGGGCACCGCGCCCGCACCCTCGGGAGTCGGCGCCGCCGCCGCGCGACCCACCCCGCTCGCGACGAGCCACAGGAGAAGGAACGTGACGCGCGCTTGATTAGCCTTCACGGCGCTTCCCTCCCGGCAATTCTGCTTTGGCGGGGGCCTTGGTCTTGCCTGCCCCCGGATTGGTTGCTTCCGTCTTCCCCTTGGGCGGGGTTTCGGTAATGGGGTTCAAGGTGTAGGCCGTGGCCTGGAATTCCGCTTCCACGGTCTGAGCCTTCGCTCCGTCTTCAAGATCCTTGAGACTCAAACCGGTGACGTTCACGATGCGATCAAGGTTGGCCACTTCGGCGAGGAACGAGCCGATCTGGTGATAGCCGCCCACGACCTTCACCTGGACCGGGTTCTCGGTGTAAATCTCGCCGGGAATTTGGGGCTTGGGCTTGAAGAGTTCGAACTCCACGCCCGCTTGCTGTCCCACCAGCGTCACCTTGCGCAACAAGTTGGCGACCTCACGCTGTTCGGGAAGCAGGTGCGTGGCTACTTCCCACCGCGTGGTGATGACCTGATACTGGCGCTCCACCTCGTCCAGGTTGTTGAGAGACTGGCGGGCCTTGGACAGATCCGACGACAGCTGCTTGTACTCTTCTTCGAGCTGGTTCCGTTCTGCAGCAAGTTTGTGATGGCCGAACGGTACGAACGTGCTGAAGAAGTACAAATACCCCAGCGCCGCCACGCCGATGCCGGCCATGATGAGCTTCTGATTGCGCGGCTCGCGAAAGTTCATTGCATGGACCCCTGATTCACCAGCGTTTCCATCTGCTCGAGCGCCGCCTCGGCGGTGAAGTCGGTCGGCACTTCTTCCGGGGTGAGCTGGGCGGTGATCTGGAATTCGGTCACGTCCCGCTCCGAGATCTTGCCCTTGTTGGTCTGGACGAGATCCACGTTGGCGAACATCGGATTCTTCTCCATCGTCATCATGAGATCGGCCACGATGAGGTTGGAGAACGTCATCCCCTTGACCGTGATCGTTCCGGTGTCGTCTTGCTTGACCTCGGTCAACCACAGGTACTTGGGGACTTCGCGCGACAGGTTGTCCATGACGCGCACGCTGATGAAGCGCCCCTGATCGAGTTGGCGAATGATGTCCAGGCGGCGTTCGAGATCCTGGCGCTCCGTGGTCAGGCGCTTGACCCGATCCACCTGCGGCTGAATGGCCCGAACTTCTTCCTGGATCTCGGCCACGTCGCTCCGGAGGGCGGCGACTTTGGCCCGCTCCAGGATCGCGGTGAGGGCGATAAGCGCCACCGCGCCGCCCAGAACGCCCATCGGCAGAAGCGATCCGCCGATCTTGGGCATCGTGATCTTGGGCGCGGAAACGCGCTCCTCGCGCGGAAGGAGGTTGATGCGAATCATCGGTCATCCCCCTTTCGCAACGCGAGACCCAGTCCGACGGTGAGCGAGGGCGCTATGTCCTCCGGGCGCGCCCCGCCGAAGATCGCGGGATCGAATCGAACGCGCCGGAGCGGATCGGCGACTTCCACCACCGCCTGATGGCGCTGACCCAAAAACTGAATGAATCCGGGAATACGCACGCCGCCACCGGTGACCAGGATGCGAGAGAGCTCGTGCGAGTCCTCGTTCTGGATGTACATGACCGAACGATCGATGCCGGCCGCGATCTCTTCCCCGACCTCGCACACGACGGAGTTCAAATCAAACTCGACCTGCTCTTCGCCATGCACGGCTGCCTCTGCCTCAGCCTGGCTCAAGTTGAACCGGCGCTGCACCGCTTCGACGAAGTTCACACCGCCGACCGAGAGATCCTGGGTATAAAGAGGCGCGCCACTTCGAATGATGTTGATGTTGGTCAGCTCCGAGCCCACGTCCACCAGCGCCACCACCTCTTCCGGAGCAAAGTCGTAGTTCACGCTGATCGCGTTCTGAACCGCGAACGACTCGACGTCGAGCACGCAGGGGTTGAGGCCCGCTTCGCGAATCAGATTGGCGTGGGCCATCAGCATTTCGCGCTTGGCCGCCACGAGCAGGACCTCCATCTGCTTGGGGTCCGTGCCGCCGTCAAGAATCTGAAAATCGAGGCACACTTCGTTGATGTCGTAGGGAACGTGCTGCTCGGCTTCCCACTGGATGGCTTCGCGCGCGTCCTCGGGCGTCATGCGGTCCATTCGGATCTTCTTCACGATCACCGCGCGACCCGAAACCGCGGCTGCGACGTCCTTGATCTTGAGATGTTGGGATTCAAAGAGGTTCTGAATCGTTTCCACGACGAGCTGGCGGTCCATGACCTCGCCGTCCACGATCGCTTCCGGCAACAGGGGGGCCGTGCCGAAGCCTTTTAGAACGTAGGTACCCCCTTCGTTCTCGACCCGGACCACCTTCACCGAGCTGGAGCCGATGTCCAACCCAACCATTGGCCGCTTGCGATTCCACAGCATGGAGTCGTTGCCCTCACACTGGCGCCGCCCCGGATTCCTTGACGAGTTCGTCCCGTCCTCGGATGCTTCCTCGCCATGCCACGTCAGCCAGACCAGACGGGGAACGGCCTCCCTCTCCGGGTGTCTGCGAAACTGGATCGGGTTACCCCATGCTCCCTTTAGGAAAAAACAAGCCCGGGGGCTGCATCCTGCACGGGCTGGGCTATCTCACCCTCGCCATAGCCCTTGGAATGTGGGGCGCGCGGCAGATCGAGCACGCGTGCAATGGGGAGCTCATTCCCCCCCTCGATGACACCTATATCTACTTGCAATATGCACGAGGGGCCGCCCGGGGAGAGCCCTTCTCCTATGGCCCGGATGCGCCGCCCACCCGCGGCGCGACCAGCATCCTGTATCCGGTTCTTCTTGCTCCCTTCGCGCGGGTCATGGATCCCGATCAGCTCCCCTGGGCGGGATTCGTCCTGGGCATTTTTTGCTTGGCGGGATCCGCGCTGGCGGCTCACGTGTGGGCAGCGCGTCGCATTCATCCGCGAGCGGGACCGGCGGCGGGTCTACTCGTCCTCCTCTCCGGGCACTTCGTATGGGGCGCGCTCTCCGGGATGGACATCGGGGTCTACGCCCTAGCCGTGACTGGTTCCTTGGCCACGGCGGCGTGGGCTCAGGATGCGTCGGACCGGAGGACGGCCTTGCGCCGGCTGGGTGTGCTCTGGGTCTGGCTTCTTTTCCTCGGCTTGGCCCGTCCCGAGGGCATCCCGCTCGGTGCGATCCTCGCCCTGGGAATGATCCTCGTTCGATCGCCGGTGCAGTCCGTCCGTGGGCGCGCGATCTTGCTTCTCGCTCCGTTGACCGCCTTCGGGATCACCGCGGGCGTGAACCTGCTCGCGACCGGTTCCCTGGAAAGCAATTCCTTCGCCGCCAAAGCAGTGTGGCTGGAGCCCCGGCCGGACATACGCGCGAGCATGCTGCACCACCTTCCTGGAACGTTCGCGAAGCTGAGCTGGGCCATGGTGTCCGATTTCCAATCGCGCGCGTACTTCTTGGGGACCGAGTGGCTGTTGCGCGCGCTCTGGGCGGGCGGCGTGGCCGCCGCGATTCTGGCCGCAGGCCGGCGCCGGGGCGCCGGCGCGCGATGGGTCTTGTCGCTGTTGGTGACCGCGCTTCTCATGGGTCTTGTTCCGGTGGGTTTTCGGTCGCATCACTATCGATATGAGATTCCCTACATCCCCCTCGCCATCCTTCTCGCGCTCCACGGGTTTTGGTTCGCGCTCGGCCGGTGGCGAAGGCGCGGGCCATTCCTTGCCGCGGCACTCCTCGCGGTGCTGCTTCTTCCTGGAGTGTGGCGTTACGAGCGCACCCTCGGCCGGAACGCGTCCAACATCTACGACCAGCAAGTCGCTACGGGACGCTGGATCGATGCCCACTTGCCGCGTGAGGCGGTGGTGGCACTCAACGATGCGGGGGCGATTGCCTATTACGGACAGCGTCGCGTGGTCGACCTAGTCGGATTGGTCACGAATGGATCCGCGGCACCTAACCGGGCCGGTCCTGGCTCGCTTTACGAATGGCTGGAGCGTTTGCCGGCCGACGAGCGGCCCACGCATTTCGCCATTTTTCCCGCGTGGTACCCCTACGTGATCCGCACCAGTCTCATCGGACGCAAGCTCGCCCAGTTCACGCTCGGTCAAAACACGATCTCAGGCGCGGACCTCAAATCGGTTTACGAAGCGGATTGGGCGCATACCGGTGCCTCGGAGGAACTGTGGATCCGCCGTTCACTCCTGGAGCTGTGGGGATTCCAGGTGGCGGATACGCTGGACGTGGGGGATCTGGGGAGCGAAGCAACGCACGGATACGTGGCCTATGACACCTGGCGGGATACATTGCGGGAGTTTCCGGTGGATGGGCAGCCGGATCGCATGCTCATCGAAGGGGGACGCCAGCCGACGCGCGGAGAACGCTTCCACATGCACTGCCGCCCCGGCCAGCCCGGCGCCTTAGTGCTGCGAACGGAGGCATTTCGACCCTTCGTGCTCGAAGTGCACGTGAACGGGCACGCGCTGGGGATGTGGCACATAGAGCGCCAACCGCTCGCCTGGACCGAGCCGATCTACGAGATCCCCGGGGACGCATTCACCAGCGAAGTCGCCGACATCGAGCTTATTTCCGTGGTCTGGGAAGAGGGTCCGTACCCATCCTTTCATTATTGGCTCCTGCAATAGCCGGACCGAGTACGCGGTACACCGGGCCGGCTGGAGCCAGGTCGAAGCGCGAGAGATCGGGGGGAACTTCGGTCACGTAGACCGGGTGGTGCTTCAGGTTGGCGGCAATGAACAGATAGCGTCGCATGACGTCCGGAGCCCGGGGCGGAATCATGAGATCGGGGTAACGCGATGCCAGGTGTGCGCGGTACCACGGCCAATCGAGCATCGATTCGTAAACCACGACGACATCGGGACGCGAGCGGAGAACCGCGCTTCCGTACCAGAGCGAAAACGTGCGCCCGTCTCCTCGAGACAGAACGACCGCTCCGTTCTCCAGAACCTCTGCCCCTTCGAGAGCGTAGTCAAAGGCGCCGGGGTCACGGGATTCGAGCGCGCTTGCCGCTCCCTCCTTTCCGAGCACGAAAAGCGAGGCGGCCAGGACTCCCCACGCGGACGCTTCTACCGCCAGCCGCGCGCGCGCGCGGGGGACGCGCTCGCACCATTGCCAGACCTGACCGAAGCCAATGCCGCCCAAAACGGCCAACGAGAGAACTCCGGGTAAAAAGTAAGCCCCCGGGTCTGGAATGTCGTAGGCACAACCTACGAAGCACGAGCCCACATAGAGGAGCGCCACCATCGCGAGCTCCGGACGAACGGTTCTGATCAGCGCCACGCTACCGATCGCGGCCAGCCCGGTCCCGATCCAGCCCAACTGAATGACCGGGGTCGTGCGAAGCGCGTGCGACCAAGCTCCAAGCGCGGTGCTCCATCCATCGCGGAGGAGATTCTGGTGATACTGAGCGCCGCTCATCATCCACCACACGCGTGCGGGCACCTGCGGGTCTCCCCAATCGAACGCCGGATCGAGCTTCGAGCGAAGTGGCAGCACGGCGTACAGGGAAAGCGGAGCGAGAAGCACGATGACGTGCGCCGGTCGCATAGGGAGGCGGCGCAGACTCACATATGCCACCGCCACCAATAGCGCGGGCAAGGTCAATGGATGGTGCGCGAGGCCGAGTCCAAAGACATACGCGGCCAGGAGCAGGTCGTTCGGTTTCTCGCTCACGAGAAACGCGAAGCCAAGCGTGATGAGAGCCATGTGGAACGTGTAGACCTCGCCGATCGAGGCCTGACACCACCATGTAGGCGACACAGCGAGAAGGGCCATCCCGGCCAGAACGCCCGGCCACGCCACCGGGTCGCCGGTGCGGCGCATCACGCGCACGATCAATAGCCCTACTGCCCCAACCGTGGTCGCGGCGGCCAGAAGCGTGAGCACGTTGACCGCGCTCCATGGCGCGGGAACGAGAAGCCCCAGCACGTGAGCCACGAGCGTGAAAAGCGGATAACCCGGAGGATGGGCGATCCCCATGGTTCTCGCCGCACCTTCGAGCTCCGGCCCGTCTTCCCCGAAATGCGCCCAGGTCACCAATCCCGAGGCTGTGCACACATATAGGCCCAGCGCGAACGCGAACCCGAGACAGAACACCCGCCGCTCAGTCATCCCGAGTTACATCGGCTTTCCGCGACATTGTCTTGAGCCATTCGCCCCGGGGCGAAGATCACCTTCATTCTCAGGGACTCGCCGAGGCGAGCCAATACTAGGTGGGTTCCGAACGGAAAACAGTGAGGGCTCGCCCTCCAGGACGAGCCCTCGCGAAACCTGCCGGATACTGTGGCGTTTTACAGCTCGCGCCAGTTATAGACCACGTAGGGCGACAATGCAGTCAATCGATTGAGGGCCTGGGTAGAATAGAAGATGTCGGCGTTACCACCGACGGTCTGCTGGTTCATCCCGCCCTTGGTCAAGACCGAGCCATAGACGTGAATGCCGGAGCCACCACCGGTGAAGGTGACGCTGCCCATGACCAGAACCACCCCGTACCAGGTGAATGAACCCGAAAGAACGAAGTCTCCGTCGACGATGAGGATCCCGCCGCCGGAGGTGTTACCGGAAATGTGCAGATTGCCAGGGCAGTACACGCAGGTGTAATGGTCGAGATCGCCGTAGCTCACCCCGGAAACGGTGGTGTCCGCCTTTAGAGTCACTTGCCGCTGTGCCACGTACGTGTCATGAAGCGTATCCAGATCGACGTCCACCGTGGCGCGTGAGACCGAAGGTTCCCCGCCCGTACCCTCGACGTTGTTTACTTGCTGGCCGGTCAGCGAAGCGGTGATGTTGCCCGGGTTACCCGTGGTCAACATGCCTGGCACCTCGGGGTTTCCGCCGATCACGGCCCCCGTGACCGGATCGTGATCCTTTCCGCTCACCAGGAACTGGGTGCCGTTGAATTTGAAGTTGTCGACTTCAGTGTAAATGGCCCCGTCCAGAACCTCGAACGGTGGACGCACGGCCTCGACTTCAACCGTGCGCTCTGCTGTTCCCTGTCCACCGCGGGCCGTGATCACGATCATCGGCAACCCCCAGGTGAGATTGGCCTGGGGCGGTGTGCTCATGTTCCGGTCGTGGTCACCAAAGAGGATCGGCTGGTTCGTGCCGTTCAGCTTGTAATGCACCTGGACCCAGGGGTAATTGATAGCGTTGCCGCCCTGCCGGGTGAGGGATTCCGGATACACTTCCCCGCTCTCATCCACCGTCCCGTCCAGATCATTGTCGAGCCCGTCGGACCCGGTGCGATTGCGGGTGGGATCCTGGGTCGAGTTGCCATTGGCCAGAACAAGATAGCGCCCCCAACCGGGCTTGGTACTAAAGCTGTACGGCTCGGGGCCTATGTAGTTGACGCTGTCATTTGAATCCGTCAGGCGCGCCAGGACTTCCCCATAGCCGGCTTCGGCGTGCACCAACGCCTGATTCGACCGCTGATCGAGCCCCGCGATCTGAGTCTCGGTCTTGGTCTGGGCCAGGAAGAGCGTGCCGAGGATCGTCAGCACGACCAAGGCCAGAAGCGCGACCACCATGGCCGTGCCGTTCTCATTGCGAATGCGATACCGCCTGTTCATCTCGCGCGCCTTTCTGTCCCCGGTTACGGGTTGAGCGTCCACACGTAGGGGTTGAGATAGATCACGATCTCGCCCGAGGTCGTGGTCTTGGCCGTCCCGCACACGATGTCGTTCAAGAGATCCGAATCGGGAGCGCTCTTGGACGCTTCGACCTTGACGATCGACACCGCGTTGACGAGACCGCCTGTGTTGGCGTCCGCCCAGGACTCGAGGCTGGGGATGATCTGGTCCAGCCTCGCTGCGGCCGGATCGCAGAACCAACATTGCACCGACTTGGCGGCCGTTCCGGCCACGATGTCGTTCGACGAGTTGCCGTAGTCGATTGGACCCACGGCCACCGAAAGCACCACGTTGTCCGCAAGCTGGTAATCGCCGCGGGTCAGCGCTCCTGTGCCGTCATTGAGCCAGAGCTCCACCTCACCCTTGCTGTTGCTGGTCTGGACTCCCGTCACGAGGTCGATCGAGGTGCCGGTGTCCATGGGTCCCACTGCCAGCGCCTTGGGTTGCCCGTGGGAATCCCAGGGCCCCTGGCGAGTGAAATCGAAGGGGTTCGTGTTCGTGCGGTTAAGCCACACGGCAACTTTTCCCCTATCACCGCTGTTCGCCGTCTTGACTCCGGTGGCGAAATCCTGCCACCCGTCGTTGTTGAAGTCGGCGACGGCAATCGCGTTGACCTCTCCCGCCGCGGTCAGCCCGCGCTGGAAGGTGAACACGCCCAAACCGTTGTTGGACCAGATCTCGATCTTGCCCGCGTTGGCGGCGGTGCGCGTGCCGAAGGCTACGTCCAGATCGCCGTCGCGATCCCAGTCTCCAAGACCCATCGAAAGCCCCTTCCCCGAGCTTTGCGAGTAGTAGCCGGAGGCGACGGTGGCCGATATGCCGGTGCCCAGCCACCCCGGCTTGCCGATCGAGCCTTGGTTCAGCCAGACCTCGAACCCGCCGGATACGTCTCCGGTCGCCTCGGCGGCAACCGCGTCAGGGAAGGCTCCGCCCAAGGCTGCGTCGAGATTTCCGGTGGCGATGTAATTGATGTCGCGCGGGCTGTAGCCGTGGTAATTCGCCGCCGCCCGGTAGAGAGTGTTGCCGGAGTATTTCGCGGTGAGCCCTTCAAACCAGACGGCGAGGTTGTTCGTGCCGCTGGCCTGGGTGCCGATCAGAATGTCCCAGTCATGCTGGCCGTCGGTCGTCTGTTGCGAGCCTTCCAGCGAATCACGTTCCTCTAGATCCTGCATGTTGAGGCTCAACACGCGCTCGGTGGGAATACGAATGGGTGGCTCTTCGGGAGGCAACCCGGTCCCCGTGCCGGTTCCGGTTCCGGTTCCGGTCCCCGTACCCGTCGCGGTGCCGGTGCCGGTGCCCGTCCCGCTAAGGGGAGGCAGCGAGCCGATCGAGCTGAAAAAGGCTCTCCCGTTCACCCCCATGTTGCGGGGATGAATGGTTCCGGTCACGCGCGCTTGGCGAAACGTGTGCGTCTCCGCATCCCGCTGACTGCCCTCCGTGACCACTTGAACCTGTAAGGTGTTGATGAGCGCGTTCCACCCGGTGCCGGCCGGTTTGCCGAGCACTGAATCCGGAACGGTGTGGCCATACACGGGATTCGTGGGGTCGTTTGCACTGCCCACGAGCGACGTGCCGTTCGCGGCGAAGTAATCGAATAAGTGCACGTTCCACCCCGAATGATTCGCAGTGCGCTGCGTCACCCCATAGGCAACGATGGTGCCACTGCCGGCCGCCGGAGTGGCGGCTGTATCTCCAGCCGTCGAGACGACTCTGCGGATGCAGTAGTCGGCGGTGTTGGGCGTCTCGGTAAGCACCGGATCGCTTTGATCGTTGTCAACGAAATAGGTGATGCGCTCGCCCGGATCGATGGTGCTGTTCTGGTTGCGATCGCTCACGAAGGTGATGCGGTACTCGCTTGCCGTCTCGATGGGAACCTGGGTGGCCGGCGTGATTCCCCAGCCTGCCGCGCGCATGTCACGGAGGATCGAATCCAGCGCGGCCCGCGCATTCTGCTGGGCCTCGGCCTCGCTCATGCCCATGGCCTGGCCCTGATTGGTGCGCACCAGGACCCCGTAGATGGCGATGGCGATGACGGCGAAGATCACGAGCGCGATGGCCATCTCGACCAGGGTAAACCCCTGATCGCGGTGAACGGCGCGGCGGAAGTGATTCATGGCCCAGGTCTCCTTGTACTCAATGATTCCGGGTAAGGTAGGTGCTCATGCTCACGGTCCGTGGGTTCTGGTTCGGGCCCCACGTCGAAACGACGTCCACGCGCTTGCTGTTGGGAGTGGGACTGTCGTCCGTGATCGTCCACGTCGTCGAATAACGCCCGTCCGTCTCGCTGAACGTACCCGCGTCGAGCGAGTCGTAGTCGGAGGCGCGCAGGTCGTCGATGATGCGCTGGGTGTTCTGCACCGCGTTCGTGCGCACGCGCGCCTCGGTGACGCCCTTGAGCCCCGTGGGAATCAGCTGCGCGATCGCTAAGAGGCCAATGGCGAGAAATGTCATCGCCACCATGATCTCGACCAGGCTGAACCCCGCTTCGCGACGGGAGGCGCGCTTGGGGTGCTTTCGGTTAGCTCGCATGGTTAGGCACCTTGTTGAACGGTGACGACTTCTTCGTGACTGGCCTTGCTGATCTGCACCTGGCCGGTGGGTCCGAGAAGCGTCAAGGTGATGACGGTTCCGCGATCGTTGGTCAGTTCGACCGAACCTGACTGGTTGCAGCTCCCATTGGGACTGAGGCTGAAATAAGCACTCGTGAACCCGCTCGCGTTTTGGGGATAGATCCCGGATGGCAGCCAGTAGGGGCCGACATAGGTGTCGCCGGAGCTGTAGTAGCCATTCTTATCCTTGTCCTTGATCAGGTAGTACCACGTGCTGTTCGACCACAGGAACAAGTACGGCGTTCCTTCCGAAACTGCTTGCTGCCGGGCCAGCCGCATGTGACCGGCGAACTGCCGGGCTGCGCCGTCCAGCCGCGCGGTCTGGGTGAAGCGCCCGAAGGCCGGCACCCCTGCCGCCAGCGTAAGTCCCATGACCAGCATCACCATCATGACTTCGGTCAAACTGAAACCCGCCTGTCGTGCCCGCTTCCGCATACGATCCTCCCTGGGCGTCATCGCCCACGAGATGCAATGGTCCAGGAAGAAGTTAGGCAAGTTCGATGCCACGACGGGTCCGGTCTCGAAGTCGCGCGGCGAGAAGGGTTAGAGCGGGGCTAAGTCCAAAGAATAGTGTTGGGCCGATGCAGCATGCAGTGCATCGTCGCTCATTCGGCAATGTCGGGATAAAACGAGGCGAAGGGATCGAAAGCTTCGCCGGGCGATTCCACCTAACTGTCGGCGCACCTCAGCCACTTTCGGAGCGCTTAGTGCAAACGCCCCCGAAACGCGATTGCGACATACCAGGCCAGGATCTCGCTCCCAAACACGTACACGACCAGCCCCGCCGGGGCGAGAAAAGATCCGAACGGAAGCGCGGTCTTTCCGCTTCCTTTGCCGCGCAGCATGAGCAGGCCACCGGCCAAGGCCCCGCCCAAGGACGCCAAAAACAGCGTCAACAGGAGGCCCTGCCATCCCAGGAACGCTCCCAGAAGCGCGGCGAACTTGATATCCCCACCCCCCATACCCTCGATGCCGGTCACCCGTTCGTAGACCCACGCAATCGCCCACAGGAGAAAGAGCCCCGCTGCCGCACCGATGACCGCGTCCCGTAACGGCATGGGGCCCAGCCAGGCGATCAACAACCCCAGCACTGTCCCCGGAATGGTGACCGCATCGGGAATGATGCGAGCATCGAAATCGACCAGGGTGACCAGGAGCATCAACCACGCAAAGAGCAGGGCCGGAGCGAGAACTAACGAGGGTCCGTAACGCAGCGCCAGAAGAACGAACACCAGAGCCGTGAGCGCTTCCACAACCGGATACCGTGGCGAGATCCGTTCCCGGCAGCTGCGACAGCGGCCTCGGAGGGCCAGCCAACCGGCGACGGGAACATTGTCGTACCACCGAATCCGCGAGCGGCATCGCGGGCAAGCTGAGGGAGGGATGATCATGGAGATGCCGCGCGGCAACCGGAACACGCACGCGTTCAGAAACGAACCAAGAATTGCGCCAAAGGCGCCCAAAGAGATCAAGAACGGCCACTCCATGGCAAGGATCATGGCGTTCCGGAGCTCGAGGCCGAAAGCGCAGCGGACAGCTCGATGACCTTCTTCTCCGCTTGTTTGCGAATCACCTCGCTCTGGGAATGCTCGGCCAGCTCCTTCCAGAGCACGATCGACGTCCGCAAATCGCCGGCGCGGTAGGACACCCAGGCCGCGAACCGGTCCGCGTACTCGGGCGCCCCCGGCATGCGCGAGGCACGCGAGAAATAGCGAGCGGCCTTGTGCGTGTCTTCCCAGGCGATATATTCAACAAACCCCGATTCAAAGAAGAGCTTCCAGGAGTCGGGGTTCATGCGGCGCCCCTTACGCAAGAGATCCATCCCCGGTCCGGGCTGCCGTGCTTCGGAGATCAACACGAACGAGCCGAAGATGTAGGGCTCTTCGAAGTGAGGATCCAGGTCGGTGGTGACGTCGCACATGTGATAGAGGAGACTGAACGAGCGATCCCCCCGCGTATGCTCGCCGTAGTACTGGATGATCCGAAGCCACAGGATGGCCGCCGCCGCCTGGTCGTACCCCAGCGCCGCCTGCTTTAGAAATCGGCCCGAGGGATAGTAGAGGAGATCGCGTTCGCCCGCGAGCGTGGCGTCGGCCCGAGGCGAAACGTACATGGCTCCCCCCCACACCACCGCCGCCGCCAGAAGCGCGATCAGCGCGCCCCGCATCAACGAAATTCCCGCACGGAAAAGATTGCCGAGGCAATCAGCACCACGCTGAGCGCATAAAGAAGCCCGTACGCTCCCGAGGCCAGGACCATGTCCGGGGCGGGCAGAATGCTTCCCGCCGCCTCGCCGCGCAAGTTGAACACTTCCATGTGGGGAAGGGTCATGTAAGCGGCGCGGGCGACCCAGGCCAATAGCGTTCCTTCGACCTTGCTCGCAAACCGGAGCAGATCCCCGGAGAAGTGACCCATGACGAACACCGCCACCGTGAACACGCCGGACAAAATGGGAGACACGAAGGTGGAGAATGCGACCACGACCGCGGTCAAGACGACGAATTCCCCGAACGTGAAGCCGGCCGCCCACAAGACGGCCGGGTCGATGCGCCCTTCGCGCATAAAGAGCACCAGAGCCAAGAGCGCGGTCATGCCAAGGAACACGAGTCCGACCATGGCCAGGAGGCCGAGATACTTGCCGATCAGGAACTCACCGCGGCGAAGTGGTTTGGCGAGCACGGTCAGAATGGTCGCGCGGTCGATTTCCTTTTGCACCATTCCCGAGCCGACCATCACGATCAGCATCATCCCAATCAAGGACATGGCGGCCAGACCGAGGTCGCGCGTCACGCGGTACCCTTCGCCCATGGCCAACGGGGAGAGCGCGATTCCCCCACCCACCACGATCGCCGCGTAGAGAAGGAAGACCCACTGCGCGCGATCGCGGCGGGCTTCCCGGAACGTGTTGCGAGCGATGGCCAGGGTTCTCATGCCGCCTCCCTGCCGACGAAGGGACCCATCGACGTGGACGGCGGACCTGTTTCGGCATGATGAAGAAAAACGTCTTCGAGGGACCGGTGCACGGGCTTCACGGCGAGAAGGGTCGCTCCGGAGCGCAGCACCTGTTGTACCCGCTCTCCCAGATCCTCCGGATCTTGGACGGTGAGCAGGATCCGGTCACCGCTTTCCCGGATCCATCCCTTCTCTTTCCATTGTCGGATGAGGGTTGCGGGCAGGTTGCGGGTTTCGATCTCGTAGCGGTGCTCGCTCTCGCCGAGGAGATCGGCCACGCGGCCCTCGCGCCGGAGCTCCCCTTTCACCAGGATGCCGACGCGTTCACAGAGCGCCTCCACATCGGACAGGATGTGGGACGAGAAGAGAATGGTCTTGCCTTCCCGCTTCAGATCGAGAATGAGATCACGAACCTGACGGCGGCCGATGGGATCGAGTCCCGACATCGGCTCGTCCAGAATGAGCAGGTCGGGATCGTGCAGAATCGCTTGCGCGAGCCCGATGCGCTGGAGCATGCCCTTGGAATACTTTCGAAGCCGAAGCCCCGCCCCCGGATCGAGTCCCACGCGTTCGAGGGTGGTATCGATGCGGGCCCGGCGATTCTGGCGAGGCAGACCGGTGAGGGACGCACACGTATCGAGAAACTCGCGGGCGCTCAAGTAGTCGTAGAAATAGGGATTCTCGGGCAGGAACCCGATGCGTTGGCGGGCCGCGACGCTCCCCAAAGGCTCGCCTAGCACGCGTCCTTCTCCCCCGCTCGGTTTCATGAGTCCGAGCACGATCTTGAGGGTGGTGGATTTCCCTGCGCCGTTGGGGCCCAGAAGACCGTAGACGGTGCCCTGGGCCACATTGAAGCCGACGTGCGTCAGCACCTCCACCCGTTTACCCCAGGAGGTGCGAAAGCGTTTGGAGATGTCCGTCAGCTCGAGCGCGGAACCCTGAGGCACGTTGGGACGAATGCGTTCAATCATGGGTGACGTCCTTTGTCGAAATCAGCCTGGCCGACCCGGTGCGTTATCGACGGATAGAGCGGGCGAGTTGAGCGACATGTGGGTCAAATCACCCAGGCCCCCCCAAAAAAAGCGGCGGGCGTTGCCGCCCGCCGCCGAAAGGGAATGCTTCCCTTTGAATCCAGACTACGTGCCGTTGGTGAGCACGAGGCTCAGCACACCCGTCTTCCCGAAACCGCGCAGCGTGTAACCGCTGGTGGTCGCAGCCGGGTTGGAACCGCAGTCACCCGAAGCCGCCGGAGCGCCGGCCCAGTTCATGGCCATTGCCGCAGCGGTATTGAACGGGTTAGGCGGATAGGTGCCGTTGGGCAGGTTACCCTGCACCGCAGCGTCATCGGCGGCCACCGGATAGGTGCCGTCGTTCTGGACCGCAAAGTCCTCGATGGCCAGCTGCGTGGAGTGCATGTTGGCTTTCACGCTCGATTCCTTGGCACGGTCCTGCATGGAAATGAAGTTCGGGATGGCGATCGCCGCCAGAATCCCGATGATGACCACAACGATCATCAGCTCGATAAGGGTGAACCCCTTGGCGTTCCGCAGCATAGGATTTTGACCTCCTAGATTCAGTGAAGTACCGACCGTCTTTCCTGAGTTCGGCCTCGAACCCGCGTTCTTTAGTCCGAAACCAAGCGCCACCGTATAAGGCAACCGCCGTGCCAGTGCGTGGCATCGAGCTCGGGTAAAGGTCGAACTCTTTACGGGAAGCCAAGATGCGATGCTGAACGTTCTCGAGTGAACTCGCTCCTGTCGCGCGGAAATGCATATCTCAGAACGCATCTTGCACGCTCTCGGAACGCCATGCATGCAGAAGGCACGAGGTACTCGGGAATCGTGTAATCCGCAATGGACCGCGTCACGAATGATCACGCTGCGTCCTCGAACGAGGTCGGCTCGTCTTCTTCCGCCACGTGCTCCATGCCGCCCAAGAGCCCCTCACCCTTGTAGGTTTGCAGCTTCCGGTAGAGCGTGGACGCGTTGATGCCGAGGATTTCCGACGCGCGCTTCTTCTGCCAGCCCGTGTACTGCAGGACTTTGAGGATGTACTCGCGCTCCAGCTCCTCCAGGGTCATGTCGGGGCGCTCGATCACGAGCTTCCCCTTGGCCGCTTCGCCGCGGACGACCTTTTCCGGGAGATCTTGCAGACCAATCTCATCACTCTCGGAGAGAATGACCGCACGCTCGATGATGTTTTCCAGCTCGCGCACGTTGCCCGGCCAGGAATAGCGCAGGAAGGCCTCCATGCCGTCCTTGGACAGTCGCTTGGCGCCGTTCGTCCCCGCGAAACGACGCAGGAAGTGGTTGGCCAGAATGGGAATGTCATCGATGCGTTGGCGGAGCGGGGGGAGATGGACCGGGATCACGTTCAAGCGGTAGAAGAGATCGGTGCGGAACCGGCCGTCCCGCACATTGCGTTCCAGATCGGCGTTGGTGGCGGCGACGAGACGCACGTCGATCTTGATCGGTTTAGTTCCGCCGACGGGAATGATCTCCCGCTCCTGGAGCGCGCGCAGCAACTTCACCTGGGTGGCGGGCTGCATTTCTCCCACTTCATCCAGGAAGAACGTGCCCCCTTCGGCGACCTGGAACTGCCCCATCTGGTCGCGCACCGCACCGGTGAACGAGCCTTTGACGTGACCGAACAGGTTGGATTCCAACAGATCCTTGGGCAAGGCACCGCAGTTGATGGACACGAACGCCCCGCTCGAGCGCCGGCTGCGGTAGTGGATCTCCTTCGCGATCAGCTCCTTCCCTGTCCCCGATTCTCCGAAGATGAGGATCGTCGAATCCGTCTCGGCGACCTTGTCCACCATCCGGAGCACATCCATCATCGGTTCCGATTTACCGATGATCTCCTTGACCGAGTGCGATTTTTGAAGCTGGCGCTTCAAGAACGTGTTCTCCGACCGCACCTTGCGCAAGGCCAGCGCATTTCGCACCACGAGCTTGATGTCATCGTTCTTGGCGTGCTTTTCCAGATACTGGAAGGCGCCTAGATTGAGCGCATCGATCGCGGAACGCTGCGATGCATAGGCGGTCATGATGATGACCGGCAGCGTTTCGTCGAGCTTCTTGATGCGATCCAAAAGCTCGATGCCGTCCATGCCGGGCATCTTGAGATCGGTGACCACCGCGTCCACGCTCGATTCCTGAAGGAGCGTGAGCGCTTCCGGTCCCGAGGGTGCCGTCATCACCTCGTAGCCTTCCCGCCGCAGAAGCACGGTCAGGAACTGCACCATGCTGTCTTCGTCATCTACGACCAGGATTTTTTCTTGGGCCATTGCCTAGCCTCCAGTTGCCGGGGCCTATGCCGCCCGGGCCATCCCCCGGGCTGCGCGGGAACCACTGAACGTCATGCGGAAACGGGCGCCTTCAGAATCCGCGGGTAAGAGCTCGATCTCACCCTCGTGTTCCTCCACGATCCGGGCCACGATGGCGAGCCCGAGACCGGTGCCGCCCGGCTTTCCGCTCGTAAACGGATGAAAGATGCGTTCGCGAAGCGCGGCGGGAACCCCCGGCCCCGTATCCTCCACCTCCACCCACACGCGATCCCCGGGACGGCGTCCCGTACGAAGCGTGACCGTCCCCGAAGCCCCGGCCGCGTCGGCGGCGTTCATGACCAGATTGCGCAACGCTTGGCGCACTTGGTCCTCGTCCGCCCAGGCTTCTGCCGATTCACCTTCCACGACGATGCGCGGACCCTCCCCCCGGGCGAGTCGTAGATCATCGGCGGCCTGGCTCGCCATAGCGGCCAGATCGAGGGACATCATTCGAGGCGCATGGTTCGAGGTGTATCGCAGGAGCGAGCTCACAAATCGTTCGATGTTGTCCGCCTCCCGCACCGCAACGTCGAGGAGTTTCGTCTCCTCAGGCTTCATGTACGTGTTCTGAGAGAGCAGCTCCATCGATCCGCGAATGGGCAGCACGCTGTTGCGTATCTCGTGCGCGATGCCTGCAGCCAGCTCTCCCACCGCGGCGAGCCGGTCTCGGCGGCGCGCCAACCGATCCAGGCGGCGTACCTCGGTCAAGTCCTGAAAGAGCGCGACCACGCCGGTCGGCTCGTTTTGCGTTCCGAAGAGAACCGTCGTGCCCACGCCGAGGGGCACCGTGGTATCGCTCCGCCGGATGTCGATGTCGCTGCGAGGCGAACGTTCTCCGGTGGCCAGACCGTCCTCGATGAGACGAGCGAGCGGCGCGAGCCCGTCCGGCATCGCGTCCTTGACCGGTCGCCCATAAACCTGAGCCGCCGACACGCCGAGCGTTTCCTCACCCATCCGATTGAGATGCACGACCCGGCCATGGGCGTCGACGCTCAAAAGACCGCTCCCGAGTTCCTGGACGAGCGTGTCGGTGTCCAGTCGCATGCGTTCCAGAGCTTGGGATGCCGCATCGAGCGCGCGTTTGTGCGCCGTCATGTGCACTTGCGTTTGGTGACTCGCTGCGCCGAGCACGAGTACGAGCACGCCTTGGACCAGCATCCATCCCGAACTGAGGGTGAGGGTCGGATCCGATTTGGCGGTGGCCACGAGACCCGCCCCGGCCAAGAGACTCACCACGAGCGCGAATCGTCCCGAAAGACATAACCCAGCCGCGAAGGCGACCAACGCAAAGAGCAACCCGAGCCCTGCTTCCGAACGACTGGCGCTCACCACCGACACCGAGATCCAGGCCAAATCGCCGGCGAAAGTGGCGAGGAGCGCGCCGGGCCACCGCCGGGCCCACCAGCCCAATGTGGCCACGACCAGCGCGCCGGCGCCGGCGAGGAGAATCCCTCGCGGCGAACGAAACGCCTCCGGGGCCAGCACGGCCAGCCCGCTCAAGAGCAAGGCGGCGCTCACCCGCCCCAAGGCAAGCCAGCGCGCGCCCGCGCTTCGGTTAGTTGTCTCCACCCGCCACCACCGAAACGAGCTTGAACATCGGCATGTACATGGCCACGACCATACCGCCCACCAAGAGACCCATGACCACGATCATGATCGGCTCGATGACCGAGGTGAGCGTATCCACCGCGGTGTTCACCTCGTCGTCGTAGAACGCCGCGATCTTGTTCAGCATCTCGTCCAACGCGCCGGTTTCTTCGCCGATCCCGATCATCTGGACGACCATGGGGGGGAACACCTTGGATTGACGGAGCGGACCGGCGATGGTCTCGCCCTCGCGAATCGACCCCCGCGTGGCCATGATCGCTTCCTCGATGATCTTGTTACCCGAGGTTTGCGCGGTGATCTCGAGACCGTCCAGGATCGGGACACCCGAGGAGATGAGCGTGCCGAGAGTACGGGTGAATCGTGCGATGGCGCCCTTGCGGAGCACGTCACCGAAGATCGGGATACGGAGCATGGTCTTGTCGACGGTGCGCCGGCCGCTCTCGCTCGCCACGTAACGGCGATACAGGAACACCATCGCGATGATGATCCCGACCAGGATGTACCACGCTCCACGAAGGAAGGCGGACAGCATCATCACGATCTTGGTCGGCAAGGGCAGATCTCCACCGAACTCGAGAAAGATTTTGGCGAACGTGGGAATGATGAACAGCAGCATGAAGGTGGTCGCGCCGATGGCCACGCATGCCACCACGACCGGATAGGTCATCGCGCTCTTGACCTTGCGCCGCAATGCCTCCGCTTTTTCGATGTAGGAGGCCAGCCGGAGCAGAATGTCGTCCAGCACACCGCCCGCTTCCCCGGCCTGGACCATGTTGGTGAAGAGCTTGTCGAAGACCTTGGGGTGCTTGCGAAGCCCTTCCGCCAACGTGGACCCGGATTCCACCTCGTTCATCACGCTCGCGATGACGGCCTTGAAGGTGGGGTTCTCGGTCTGCTGGGACAGAATGTCCAGACATTGAACGAGAGGCAGACCGGCGTTGATCATGGTCGCGAACTGGCGCGTGAACACGGCCAGCTCCTTGATCTTGACCCCGCCCCCCCCACCGATCTTGAGCTTCAGGGATACGGGTTTGCTCTTCTCGCGAACATAGGTGACGATGATGCGCTTCTTGCGCAATTGGGCCAGGACTTCGTCCTGGCTCCCCACCGTCATCTCGCCTGTCTGCACGTCCCCGGATACCGTGCGACCCTTCCATTGATAAATGGGCACGATCCGTCCTCCTTAGCTCAAGCGGCCTTGAGCCCGTTCTTCTGGAACATCTGCGAAAGCTCCGCCGGATCAAAGCTGCGACTCATGGCCTCGTTCATCGTGATGTCATGGTTGGCAGCCGCGGCAAAGAGCGCTTGATTCATGGTCTGCATGCCGAACTTTTGACCCACCTGCATGAGGGTGTAGATCTGATGGGTTTTCTGCTCGCGGATGACCGCCCGCACCGCAGGCGTCGCAATCAAGGTTTCCGCGATCAACACGCGTCCCTCCCCTCGCGCCCGCGGCAAGAGCTGCTGCGCCACCACGCCCTCGAGTACGAAGGCGAGTTGGGCCAGCACCTGAGATTGCTGGGTCGGAGGAAAGACGTCGATGATGCGGTTCACCGCCTCGGGAGCGGAGTTGGTGTGCAGGGTGGCAAACACCAGGTGCCCCGTCTCCGCGGTGGTGATGGCGGCGGAAATGGTCTCCAGATCCCGCATTTCCCCCAGCATGATCACGTCCGGATCCTGCCGCAGCACGTACTTCAGGGCCTTGGCAAAGCTCTCCGTATCCGCGTTCACTTCTCTCTGGTTGATGATCGACTTTCCGTGCTGGTGCACGAATTCGATGGGATCCTCGATGGTCATGATGTGGCAGCGCCGCTCCTTGTTGATCAGATCGATGAGGGCGGCGAGGCTGGTCGATTTCCCGCTCCCGGTTGGACCGCTGAAGAGCACGAGTCCTTTGGGCTTGCGGGCAAAATCGATGATGGTCTTGGAGAGGCCGAGCTGCTCCACGGTTTGCACCTGATAGGGGATCTGGCGCACCGCCAACGTGACCGCGCCCCGCTGCATGTAGACGTTGGCGCGAAAACGAGAGAGGCCACGGATACCGAAAGAGATATCCAGCTCCCGGTTGGTTTCAAAACGCCGGCGCTGCTCCTCGTTGAGGACGGAATAGGCCAGGGCCTGGCAATCTTCCGGCCCGAGGGATTTCTGAGGCCCGGCCACGAGCTGCCCGTCCACCCGGAACATGGGCGGCACGCCGGTAGTGATATGCATGTCCGAGGCCCGCTTCTGAATCATCATCTGCAGCAACTCGTGCATGGTCAGCGTTTGGCCCGGCGCGCTCTTTTGCTGCGGATCTGCGGAGTCTCTTGGCGGATCCTGTCCGGCGCGGTTAGTCATCCTTGGACGTCTCCTTCAAGACCTCTTCCGGCGAGGTCAACCCCTCCTTGAGCTTGATGAGCGCATGCGCCCGCAGGGTCAACATGCCTTCTGAAACGGCCACCTTCTTGATCTCCGACGTGGGCGCCCGTTCCAGGATGAGGTCGCGGATGGTGGGCGAGATCGGCATGACCTCGTACACACCTTGCCGGCCCTTGTACCCGGTGTTGTTGCACTCCACACAGCCTGCCCCCTCGGTGACCTGAATGCTCTTGGCTTCCTCGGCGGTGAATCCAAGCTCCTCCGCCACTTCGTGATGAATGAGCGCCGTCTTCTTGCAGGCGAGGCAGACCCGCCGCAGGAGGCGCTGGGCCATGATCAAGTTGACCGATGAGCCGACCAAAAACGGCTCCACTCCCATATCGACCATTCGGTTCAAGGTGCTCGGCGCATCGTTAGTGTGAAGAGTGGACAAGACGAGATGGCCGGTGAGAGCGGCCTTCACCCCGATCGAAGCGGTCTCGATGTCGCGGATTTCTCCGACCATGATGATGTTGGGGTCCTGACGCAGGAACGCACGGAGTGCGGTGGCGAAAGTGAGCCCGACCTCGTCGTTGACATTGACCTGGTTGATACCTTCCAGGTTGTACTCCACCGGATCCTCGGCGGTCATGATGTTGACCCCGGGACGATTGACCCGGGTGAGGGCGGAGTAGAGCGTGGTTGTCTTGCCGCTGCCGGTCGGGCCCGTCACCAGCACCATGCCGAACGGCATCTCGATGGCTCGATTCAGCCGCTTGAGCGCCCCCGGATCGAACCCCAGTTTGGTGAGATCGATGTTGAGGTTCGACTTGTCGAGAATACGCATTACGATCTTCTCGCCGAAGATCGTGGGCAGACTCGACACGCGCAGATCGATGTTCTTGTTGAACATGCGCAGACGAATGCGCCCGTCTTGTGGAACGCGACGCTCCGCGATGTCGAGCTCGGCCATGATCTTGAGCCGCGAGAGCATGGCCAGCTTCATGCGGACGGGAGGGCTCATCATCTCGTAGAGCTCGCCGTCAATGCGGAATCGCACCCGGACCGATTTCTCGAACGGCTCGACGTGGATGTCGCTCGCGCCCTTGCGGATCGCGTCGGCGAGAAGCGAGTTCACGAGCTTGACCACCGGGGCTTCTTCCCCGGTGATCTCGCCAAGGTTGACCCCTCCGCCGTCGTCCTCCGCGGTTTCGACAAGTTCCACATCCTCGTGGAATTCCTTCATGAGATCGGACAGCGATCCGGCGGAGTCGTAAAGCCGGTCAATCGCTTTCTTGATCGAGGCGTCCGAGGAAACGCGCGTTTCCACTTCGCAGCCGGTGATGAACTTGATGTCGTCGATGGCAAAGATGTTGGAAGGATTGGCCATGGCCACGGTCAAATGGCGACCGGTTCGCTTCCAGGGAACGACCTGAAACTTGTTGGCCACATCGGCGGGAATGAGCCGGACGACGGCGGGATCGACTTCCTGGGTGGAAATATCGATGAAGGGAACGCCGTAAAGCTTGCTCAAGAACTCATGGAAATCCTTTTCGCCGATCGCGCCCAGCTTGACCAGGTTCGAGGACACCGATCCTCCGCCTGATTTCTGGAGCCGCTCTGCATCCGCAATCTGCTTCGCGTTCACGAGCTTGGCTTCGAGCAGACGTTGAACGACGGTGTCCTGCACGAGATCCCTCCCCGACCGGCGCACGGGCACGCACCGGGCAGAATGCCGCTTCGAAAACTGCCAATTGCAACCTAGGTATCGTGCTCCGGACCTAGAACCTTGAAAGCGCGGATGCGCAACGTATCGCGCATCGCATTCCGTGGGCCGAGTCACCCATGCGGCTCATCTCAGCCGCCTCGTGCATGCCCAAAAACGAGGTGAGCTCGCAGTTTGGCGAGCTTGGCCGGCCCGATCCCCGGCACGCGCAAGAGATCCTCCGGACGCTCATAGGGCCCGGACTGGGCGCGATCGGCGAGAATGCGGTCGGCCAAAACGGGTCCCACGCCGGGTAAACGCATGAGGGTGACCCGGTCGGCCGTATTGGGATCGATGTCCCCCACCGGCGTGGAGGTTGTGTCGCGGCTTTTCGACCGTGTTATTCCGGCCGTGGTATCCAGAGCCGTCACTGGAGATAAGGTCAGGACGGACTCCGGCTTAGCTCCGACCGTTTTCGGCCCGGCCGGAGGGGTCGGATCTCCCTGGAGCCAGCGCGCGACGTCGGGCGAGGCGCGACTGCCCCAGTGCGCGAATTGACCCAGGACCGCGAGCGCGAACAATAAAACGGCTAAACGCCGTTCAGCCGGGGTTACGAGTTCCCATCCTTTCACGTCCGGCAATCCTCCCGGACGGGCTGATCGGGGACGGGAGCTACTGCGTCAAATAAAAGGTGAGGCCCACGTAGAACGTGCGGCCCGCCACCGGAAACGGGGTAAGAAAATCGCTCGAACGGACGTCCGATTCCAAATACGCATCGAGCGCGTTCTCGAGCGATGCGGTGATCATGCCGTTATCCACGCGGCCGCGAAGGCGCACGTATCCGGTTCCCGCATTTGGATAGGTGATGCCCTCCGGCGTGCGCCGCGTCCCCAAGGCGAGTCCGCCACCGGCCAGATCGAGATCCAGACTCCGGTGAAAGAGCCATCCGCGCCAGTGGAGCGCGCCCTCTACCGTCCATCGCGACTGGTAGGGAACCTCGGTCTCATCGCGAGAGTGGATGCGCCCCTGACCTTCGCCGTAAAAGCCGTGCGGCAAGTTCACGTGCAGACGGCCCCCCACGCCCGCGAAGTCAGCATGGTCGAGCGGATACGGTATTGGGGCATAGAGACCGCCAGGGGACCAAAGTGGATTGTTGTCGAGACGGTAGTGGCGCACCCGCGCCACCCAGCCCTGAATGGCCAGCGTTCCAGGACGTCCCCGGAACTCCGTCTCTAGGAGCAGGCCCGAGCGCTCCTCAGCTTCGCTTGAGTTTTCTATCTCACGCAGCGCCTCTTCGAGTCCATCTTCGGGGGCAGGGCGGTCGACGCCGACGATGAGGCCGGGAAAGTCTTCGTCGTGGGACGCCGAGGCCCGCACCATGATCCATGTCTCTTGCCACCGGGCGCTCGCGTTCGCCCGCCATGTCTTGGCGAAGGGCTCCTGGTAGCCAACCGTGGCGTCCGCTCCGAATCCCCAATGCACGCCGTCCCGGGTCCAGGCGGCACGTCCGGTCACGCCGTCGAACGTCTTGGGATCGAAGAGTCCGCGCCGACGATCACGATCCCAGGCGATGCGCGTGGTGAGTCCGCGGACAAACGGTCCCGCCCAGTCGGCTTGGATCGTGAAGCCGTCGAAAATCACCTCGCCGAACGCATTGGGCCCGCCCTCCAGCCGCAAAGATTGACGCCGAACTTGCGCGCCCACTCGCGTCTCGCCACCCAAGAAGGGACCTCGAAGCGAACCTTGCCACCGTCGTGACGATCGCTTGAGGCTCCCTCCATCCAACAGCTTGCGATCCTCCCCTCCCGACGACAGGTCCACCGACCAATCCGGCCGCCGGCCAGGGGCGCGGGCCAATCGCATCCAAAATCGCGTGTGGTCGAGCTCGCTCAAATCGTTGAGACCCACCGCGCCGAGAGCGGCCTGCCCGTTCTCGATGCGATCCATGAAATCCGCTCCCAGCGCTACCGATCCGAACAGGCGGAAGAGACCGAACTCGGTCGTGCGCCGATCGTATCCGCCGGTGGTGATCGCAATTTGACTTTCCGGCGGCCCCTCCTTGGGAAACGGATCCACGCCGAACTCCGCACCCGCAGCGGTCACGCGTTCGGTCCATCGACCGCGCCAGGCGAGCGGCAGATCGGGGGGTTCATCGAATCCATGCACGGGACCGCGCAACGGAAAACCATCGTAGCTGAAGCGAACGCGTCCCCATCCCAGCGCCCATGGATCCAGTACCGGGGCCAGTCCCGGCGAAGGAACGCGCGACGCATCCATTCCGACCAGGGAATCGGACACAGAAAACGCAATGCCTCCGCCTTCCACGGCATTCTGCGCCGACACCGTGGTCCACGAGGGTTCGGGATACAGATGGATGCGTCGAAGCGAGGGCGGGCGCATCGGGGTCGAATGAGCCACGTTCGAGGAATCAAGCGCGGTGGCCTTCGAGGTCACCGCCGAGGAATCCGGAGCTTCGGCGGGCGCGGCCAGCGCCGTTTCCGCGTACACGAGACAACCAAGAATGGTCGCGGTTCGCGCCCACCAGCCTCGATCGCGGGCCATGCGTCGTAACACCGATGCCACGCCAGGGCCGGCCAGCGCAAACAGCACGGCATTGGTGGCGATATCGATCAGACCGAACGACATCCCGGACAGGAACACACCCATTCGTGGTCCGGGAGCATCGCTCATCACGAACGCAAACACGATGTTCGTGACCACTTGAAAGAATGCGGCGCAAAAGGCGCCCAACCCCGGGAGGACGAACAATGCGGAGCGGTGGGGTCGGCCGGAGCGCAACCACCAGCGACGCCACAGTCCCCCCACCACCCCGGCCATCGCCATCCCGATCGCCTGCGCGGCCAAGAGCGGCAACGGTGACGGGGGAAAGCCCCGCACCGCCGTGTTGGCGAAGACGTATAACGTCATTCCGGCTGCACCCACGAGCGCACCCGACGCCGATCCCAACGCCACGCCGGAGGCGAACACGGTCAAGGTCACGCCTTCCACGTGCGTCACCAAGGACAGGGTAAGGCCCACCGCGACTACGGCGGCCATGAATGCCGCCACCAGGGCGGAACGTTCCAGAGGGGTCGTCACCTAGAAAGCATCCAACGGCGGGATTACGTGGCGGGAATGTTTGTCCAAAAGGTTTGGGTCAACGCCGTGGGCGACGCGCGCTAAGTTGTTCCAAAACCTCGAGGGGAACCGGCTCCTGTCCAACCTGCGAGTCTCCCACGTGCGGCCCATGATAGTCGGAACCTCCGGAGGGGACCAGTCCCAGCCGCCCGGCCAGATCCAGACAGGTGTTCTGGATTCCCGGACCGTGCTTGGGGTGCCAGACTTCTATACCGTCCAGACCTGCTTCTGCATACCCGTTCACCGGCTCCAAATTGCGGGCCAGACCCGGATGCGCGAGTACGGCCACCCCGCCGGCATCGTGAATCCAGGAGATGACCTCGGCCGGGGCGGGACCGGACATGGGTACGTATCCCGGCATGCGCCGGCGCAGGTACAGACGAAACGCTTCGTCGATGGTCCGGGCCGCACCCCGAGCGACCAACGCCATGGCGACGTGCGGCCGTCCAACCGTCCCCTGCTGGCAGTGGACCTGAATCTCGGCCCGCGCGAGCGGGATGCCGATCCGCTCCAGTCGTCCCATCATGGCGAGCAGTCGTTCCTCGCGCGCGTGGGCGAGCCCTCCCAGTCGTTGCCGCAGCTTGGGATCCGCGGGATCGATGAACAGACCGAGAATATGCACGTCAGTATCACGGTCGCGGGCGCTGATCTCTACGCCACAGATCGGCGTGAAATCGCGGGCCGCGTTTTGAAATGCTTCGAGGCCATCGATGCAATCGTGATCGGTGAGGGCCATCGCCGCAACTTGGGATTCCGTGCCGAGACGCGCCACCTCTTCGGGGCAGAACTCACCGTCCGACCAGGTGCTGTGGGCGTGCAGATCGACGCGAGCCGAAGGCGGAAGGAGGCTAAGCTGCTCCTTGGGTGCGGCGGTACTCGAGGTTCTGGAGAAGCTCGAGGGCTTCTTCGAGGTTTTCGTCCAGCTCGAGGGCACGATGGTATTCCTCTTCCGCCCGGTCCCAGTCGCCGAGCGCCTCGTAGGCTTTCCCCAGCCGCATGTGCACGGGGGCGTTCCCGCCCGTTTCGGCCAATACGCTCTCTAGAACTTCCGCCGCACGGTCGAATTGCGAGAGGAGAAGATAGCATTCCCCCATGATGTCGAGGGAGGCGGGGCGGTTGCCCTCGTTCTGGGACGCGATCTCGAATTCTCGAACGGCTTCCTCGAGGAGCCCCATCTCCTTGTAGGTCATGCCGAGGTCGTAATGGGATTGCGAGTCGTTTTCGGGAATACGGTGCACAACCGCCGCCCGGAACTCGTCCAGGATCTGGGAAAGATTGAGCGTCGACTGGCTCGAGGTGGCCTTCTCGTCGTCGCGCACGACCACCTGCGCGCCTTCGACTTCGCGGGTGTTGGGGGCCAGCCCGCTGTAACCGACGTCTTTCACTTCGGCGATGGTATTGAGGCGGCGGAGCCGTGATTGCGCCTTCGCGTTCTGGGGATCGAAAGCGAGCACCCGCTGAAACTGCACCTTCGCTTCGGCGAACATTTCCCGGGCGAGAAGCACATCGCCAAGCTCGCTTCCCCAGTGGGCCATCTTGGCCCTTTCCCCGTTGATGTGGGCAATCTCGACCAGACCGCGCAGCGCGTCGAGATGATTGGGATCGATCTTGACCACGCGTTCATAGAGCTCGGCCGCTTCGGGACTCTGGCCGGCCTCGAAGAAACGATAGGCCGCTTTCATGAAGAAGCGCTGCGCACGCACCGTATCCTTGCGTTCCATGGAGCTCAGGCCTTGTTCGCGCAATGCCTCCGCGCTCTCGAACGCGTCCGAATCATTGGGGTCGGGCTCGGGCGCGGGCGTATCGGATGAACCGTTCTCGTGATTTGGTTCCGCTTCCTCGAACGAAAAGTCTCGAAGGGAAAGAGCAGGAGTGTCCAGGTTTTGACGCACGGGCTCTTGCTCGCGAGCACGGGCGGTGAGCGACGTCGCGTCGAGTTCGAACGGAGAGGCTTCCTTGACCGATACCGGTTCGTGGCTTGCTCCGGAGGCCAGCCCGGGATCCAAGGAGTTCAGAAGCTTTTCCAGGGTTTGTTCCGCTTCGCGGTTCCCGGTCGCCTTGGCGCGACGCATTTGGTGGAGAACACCTTCGGCCAAGCGTTTATCGCGCCCCACCGTCTTGGCCGCCTGCACGATCTTGGGCACGACCTGAAACGAAGGTAACGACTGAGAGAGCAGTTTCCCGCACACGTCCTCGATGGCGTCAGCCACGCCGTCCGCCTTCACGTCGACGTGTTCGAGGAACTCCAGGAAGTGGAGGCACGATTCGCTGGCTAGGCCTTCGGATGTGTAAAGCTCGCCGAGCTTGCGGTGCACGTTCGTTTCGTGGGGCGCCAGTCGCCGGATTTTCTTGCCGAGTGCGATGGCGTTTCGATTGAGGCCTGCTTTGGCGTAACTATCCATGGCCTCGAGGTACCGTTCGACCGCTTCCGACCGGCTGCCGGTGCGGCTCAACAAATCGCCGTAAACGACGAGATCGTAGGGCTCGAGATGGCCGTCGCGGGCAAGACGTCCGTATTCGGAGAGCGCCTCGTCAGTGGCACCCTTCTCCGCGAGTTTTTGTGCCTTGCGCCTTGAGCTCTGCTGGTTTTGCAACGGGGGAGATCCCTTCCCGAACGTACGGAGCCACGACCCCGAAAGCGGAACGCGGACGGGGGCGTAACCCTCCGTCGTCCCCCTGTTTATCGTCGATCAAGCCCCGAAACGTTATCGGGAAATAGGGTCCCCGAAGATCGGGAAATAGGGTCCCCGAAGATCGCCCAACCCCCAGAGCTAAGTCATTGAAAAATAATAAGGAAAAGGGATCGGGCGCCGAGTCTAGCCCCGTTCGTGCCCAGCTCAGCTGAATTCGGGACCCCAGACCTGACGCCCCGAACGGAACACCGCCCGCACGTGGGAGACGCCGTAGTGATACGGGAGAAGTCGATGACTGGAGAGATCGAGCACTTGGAAGTCGGCGCGAAATCCCGGACGCAGCCGTCCCACGCGATCGGCTCGTCCCACCGCGGCCGCGCCGTTCACCGTCCCCGCTACCAGCGCTTCCTCCGGGGACAAGTGAAGGTTCAGGCAGGCCAGCGTGGTCATGAGCGGCATGCTCTGCGACATGGACGACCCGGGATTCATGTCGGTCGCCACGGCAACGGCAACGTTGGCCTCGATCATCGCGCGCGCGGGCGCTTGTCGTGCCAGACCTAAAAAGAATGCCGTGCCGGGCAAGAGGACCGCGATCACACCGGCGCGGGCGAGCTCGGGCACGAGCTCGTTAACCGTGCCGTGCAAATGGTCCGCGCTCGTCACGCGAAGCGACGCGGCGAGTCGCCCTCCCCCGGTGTCGCCGAACTCGTCGGCATGCAGCTTCAGGCCTAGCCCCAGCGAGCGAGCCCGTTCCAGAATCGTGCGACTCTCCTCGGGGGTGAAGACACCGCGTTCGCAAAATACATCGCAGAACTCCGCCAGACCCTCGCGCGCGATCCGGGGCAGCATGTCCTCGGTGATAGCTCGAACGTATCCCGAGCGATCCTCCCGCCATTCCGCGGGTATTTCGTGTGCACCAAGAAAGGTGGGCACGATGTCGATCGGGTGGGCCGTCTTCAAGGTCGCGATGAGACGCAGGGCGCGAAGCTCCTCCTCGGCGGACAGCCCGTACCCGCTCTTGACCTCGATCGTAGTCGTTCCCAACGACAGGGCCAGATCGAGGTTCTTGCGGGCCATGGCTAGAAGCGCATCGTCAGGAGTTTCGCGGAATCGCCGCACGCTGGCATGAATGCCGCCGCCTCGCGCGGCGATCTCCTCGTACGTGGCTCCGGCCACGCGCAGCGCGAACTCGTCCTCGCGCGTGCCCGCGAACAGAAGATGGGTGTGCGCGTCGACCCACCCGGGAAGGATCGTCCGGCCACCCACGTCGATGACCCGCGCGGCAGGTCCCGCCTTCGCGACGACCTCGTTTTGCAGGCCCGCGAATTGCACCACCCCGTCCTTGAGGGCGAGGGCAGCATTCGCGACAAAACCCACATCGCTTTGGTCGACGCCGCGCTGCGGGCCGGTCCCCTCTCCCATCCGGCAGAGGTCGCCGATGCCGGTGATCAGAAGATCGATGCTCATTCGAGAGGGCGCTTGAGTCCGTTCGCGCGCGCGGTGGCGATGGCTTCTTCGTAACCCGCGTCAGCGTGACGCAGGACGCCGATCCCCGGATCATTCGTCAGCACGCGCTCGAGGCGACGACCGGCCTCCGGCGTTCCATCGGCCACGATGACGAGGCCGGCGTGTAGCGACAAACCGATCCCCACCCCCCCACCGTGATGAAAGGATACCCAGGTTGCACCGGACGCCGTGCTGAGCAACGCATTCAGGATAGGCCAGTCTGCTACGGCGTCCGTGCCGTCTTTCATGGCCTCGGTTTCCCGGAAGGGACTGGCCACCGAACCCGTGTCGAGATGGTCGCGACCAATCACGATTGGAGCCTTCACGACGCCTCGAGCCACGAGATCGTTGAACAGGAGCCCCGCCTTGGCGCGTTCTCCCTGTCCCAACCAGCAGATCCGGGCGGGAAGGCCCTGGAAGTGCACATGGCGCTGGGCGAGAGGAAGCCAGCGCTGAAGCACGCTGTCCTCAGGAAACAGGGTGAGGAGCCCTTCGTCGGTGGCACGGATGTCATGGGGGTCGCCGGACAGCGCCACCCATCGGAAAGGGCCCTTCCCGCGGCAGAAGAGCGGGCGAACGAACGCAGGCACGAAACCTGGGAAATCGAACGCGTGTTCCACGCCGGCCTTGGCGGCCTGATCGCGAATATTGTTGCCGTAATCGAACGTCACCGCACCACGCTTCTGGAATCCGAGCATGGCCTCGACATGACGGGCCATGGAGTCCATGGAGCGGCGGATGTACTCCTCGGGGGCCCGCGCGCGAAGCTCCAGCGCGGCCGCGTAGGTCATGCCGCTCGGAACGTAGCCATGGAGCGCATCGTGCGCACTCGTTTGATCGGTGACGAAATCGGCCTTGAAACCACGTTCGAGGAGCTGGGGCAATAGGTCGGCGGCGTTGCCGAGCAAGGCAAGGGAGTACGGCGTTCGCTCTCTGCGGGCCGTCTCGATCTTCGTCATTGCCTCGTCCAGGTCTGACGCCGATTCCATGCAGTACCCGGTCTCGATCCGGCGCCGGATACGTTCCGCGTCCACCTCGACCGCCAAACACACTCCGCCCAGAAGGGTTACGGCGAGGGGTTGTGCGCCACCCATTCCCCCCAAGCCGGCGGTAAGGACGACCGTCTCGGCCAGATCGGCGCGTCCTTGTTGCCGCGCCGCTTCAGCGAACGTCTCGAACGTCCCCTGCACGATGCCTTGCGACCCGATGTAGATCCACGAGCCGGCCGTCATCTGTCCGTACATGATGAGGCCTTTTTTCTCCAGCTCCCGAAAGTGCTCCCAGGTTGCCCAGCGGCCGACCAGGTTGGCGTTCGCAATGAGCACGCGTGGCGCGTCGGGGTGCGTCGTGAATACCCCCACCGGCTTTCCGCTTTGCACGAGAAGCGTTTCGTCGTTGCCCAATGTTTTCAGCGTGCGCACGATCGCGTGAAACGATTCCCAGTTTCGAGCCGCCTTCCCGGTGCCGCCGTAGACGACCAATTCTTCGGGACGCTCGGCGACCTCGGGATCGAGATTGTTCATCAGCATACGCATGGCCGCTTCCTGGCCCCAACCCCGGCAAGACAGGGTGGAACCTCGGGGCGCCCGAATGGTTGGCGTGGCCACGGTCATGCGGGTCTCCTTGGCATCAAGAACCGTTCTGGATGAGCATAATACGATTTGGCGGTGCGTCGCCGGTAACGATCAGGCGGACGTACGTCGCCACCATTGGGCGGCTTCTTGGGCGAGGGCCGGCCCGTCGGAGACCTCGATGACCGGGAGCGGCAACGCGGCGGCAAACCGCTTCCCGTAACCCTTTCCCAGAAGTCGGGGATCCAGCACGGCCACGATCCCGCGATCGGAGCGGCGGCGAATGAGTCGCCCGAATCCTTGCTTCATGCGCAGCACGGCTTCGGGAAGATAGAGGCCCGTGAACGCGTTTCCGCCCTCCGCCTCCAGGCGCTCGGCGCGCGCGGCAAAGCGCGGATCGGTGGGCACGCCAAACGGGAGTCGTGTGAGCACCAGCACTTCGAGATCATCGCCCGGCAAATCGACGCCTTCCCAGAAGGTCGCGGTTCCCAAAAGGAGCGCGCGTTCGGCCTTGCGAAAGCGGTCGAGAAGCGATGACGGCTCGCTCCTCGGCTCCTGAACGAGGAGCGAAAAGTCCGGGGGGGTGAGGCGCAAACAGTCGGCCACGTTGCCGAGATCGCGATAGGACGTGAAGAGAGCAAGCGTTTTGCGTCCGGGATCCTGGAGGAGCGCGGCGAGCGTAAAGGCGGTGGTTTCCGCCCAGCCCGGTTGGCGCGGGTCAGGTCCGCGCCGTACGGCGAGGAAAATAGCCTGACGTTCGAATTCGAACGGGGACGGATAGGCAATGGACGGCAAGCCATGATCCAAGCCTATTTCGCTGGCAAAGAAGCTGAAGTCCCCTCCCGCGGCAAGCGTGGCGCTGGTGAAGACCACCGCGGTCGGACCCTCCCGCAGCTGGCCGGCCAGGCGGGGTCCCAGCTCGATCGGCGTGGACCGCAAGGAGAAACCCGCTCCTTCGCCCCATTCCTTCCACGTCACCTGATCCGATTCACCCATCTCGGGCTGCACGAGATGCTCGAAGCTGTCGCGAAGCGAGGCGACCTCGGCCCGAAAGCGCTCGATCCCCGAACGGGTGACCAGCGAACGATCGTCATCCTCATCCGGTCGTGACTCGAGAAAGTGCCGCAACGTGTCGGCATCGGCGGAGAGTGTGCCCAGGGCATCGCGAAGGCCTTCGGGCGATAGCGGATTCAGGGCGGTGAGCTCATCGCTGTCGCGGTAGCGTTGTCGGGGATCCTCCCCCGGGCGCGCCCCATTTTTCGATCCGAAGTAGGTCCGCGCTTCAGTGTCCACCCGCGAGTACGCGCGGTGCACCGCAGCCAATCGAGACGCACCCTCGCCCGACATCAGGGCGGGCATTTGAGTGCGGCGGCCCGGCAGATCTTCGACCAGCGCGGCGATGCGCGCCTGTCCCACGTAGTCGCTCAAATGATCGAGGGCGACGCGCACGAACGCGTGCGCTTCGTCGACGACAAGGGCGTCGAACCCGCTCAAGAGATCGCGTCCCCCGAAGAGATGAATGGCCAGAAGCGCATGGTTCACGATGAGCAGGTTGGCTTCACCCGCTCGCGCCCGCGCCCGCTTGAAGAAGCAGCCGGTGTCCGGCGTGCACCGCGAATGGGCACAGAATCGAAGGTCACTGGCGACCCGGGCTTCCAGAAACAGCCGCTCGCCCGGGCGTAGGCTCTCGAGCTCGGCCAAATCGCCGGTCAGGGTCTGCTCCATCCAGGGGCGAATGCGGCCAAACAACTCCTGGGTCCCGGAGCCGGTTGCCTCGGCGGCCAGCGCTTCGAAACGACGCCGGCACAAGTAGTTGGTCCGTCCTTTCAAGAGTTCTACGCGAAGGGGCCGGCCCACCGTCTTGGCCAGGCGCGGAGCCTCCAACCGGAGGAGCTGGTCCTGCAGGGTCCGGGTATGGGTGGCGATGACCACCGGACCGTTTCCGGCCAGCGACCACACCGCAGCGGGCACGATGTACGCAAGAGATTTACCGATGCCCGTGGGCGCCTCGACGGCAAGCCGGCCGCCCTCTTCGAAGAGCCGCGCCACCTCCAGCGCCAGCTCGCGTTGATAGGGCCGATCCTCGTACGAGGGCACGTCATGGGACAGCGCGCCCCCTGGTGCGAGGAGATCGGGAATCGTTTCGGCGTTGTAGGTCGAGGCAGACTTCATGAACGGCGTCCCATCCGCTCGAGCAACTCCGCTTCGCTCACGATCGGAATCCCGAGCGCTTCGGCCTTGTCCTTCTTGGTTCCCGGCGATTCCCCCACCACCACGAACGACGTCTTCTTGCTTACGCTCCCCGCAACCTTGGCCCCCAGCGCAGCCAGTTCTTCCTCGATTTGCTCGCGCGTGAAGTGGGTGAGGCCGCCAGTGACCACGATCGTCTGACCTTCGAAGGGACGATGCGTGCGGTCGGCCACCCCCGGCTCATCCATGCGCACGCCCGCTTTCCGTAGTCGTTCGAGAAGCGCGCGATTCTCCTTGCGATTCAAGAACTGGTACACGGCCCCCGCAATCACCGGCCCCACGCCCTCCACGTGCTCGATCTCCTCCTCACTCGCGGCTTGTAACACCTCCATGGTTCGGAAATGGCGCGCCAGCACACGCGCGACCGTGGAACCGACGTGCGGCATCCCGAGCCCGTAGATGAGCCGCGTCAACCCGCGATCCTTGCTCGCCTCGATACCGCGCACGAGGTTCTCGGCGCTCTTCTGGCCCATCCGTTCCAATGGGACCAGCTCCTTGACGGTAAGCCTGTACAGATCGGAAACGTCGCGCACTAATCCCTCGGCCGAGAGCGTGAGCACGAGCTTCTCACCCAGGCCCTCAATATCCATCGCCCCGCGCGAGGCATAGTGCATGATCGTGCGGTCGCGTTGAATCGGGCAAGCAAGGTTGACGCAGCGGATCACCACTTCGCCCGGCGGTTGCACGAGCTCGCTGCCGCAGCCCGGGCAATGCGTGGGGTACACGAAGGGTTTGGCCCCCTTGGGCCGAAGTTCCTTCACCACCGCCATCACCTTGGGAATGATCTCGCCCGCTTTCTCCACCAGGACCGTATCCCCCACCCGCACGTCCAGCCGAGCGATCTCATCCTGGTTGTGAAGCCCGGCTTTGCTCACCGTCGTTCCGCTCACGAACACAGGTTCGAGGACCGCGGTGGGGGTGATGGCGCCGGTGCGTCCGACCGTGATCATGATGTCGAGCAACTTCGTGGGTTTTTGCTCGGCCGCGTACTTGTAGGCGATCGCTCCGCGCGGGAACTTGCTGGTCGCGCCCAGCTCGGCCGAAAGCGCAAAGTCGTCGAGTTTGATCACGAGTCCGTCCACGTCGAAACCGAGGGTGGCGCGCTTGCTTTCCCATTCGTGCACGCGCGTCATCACGCCCGCCACACCCGTTGCTTCCTCGCCGCCGTGGCTGACGAACCCCAGCTGACGCAAAAAGGCCAGTGCTTGCCGCTGGGTCTTGAGCCCGTGGCGGCGCGGATCGACCACCGCGTAGGCGGCGAACTGAAGCGGCCGCTTGGCCACGCTCCGCGGGTCGAGCTGCTTGAGCGTGCCGGCGGTGGTATTTCGCGGGTTCACATATGCTTCGCGCCCTTCCGCTTCTGCCTGGTCGTTCACGAGCTTGAATACAGCGTGGGTCATGTAGACCTCGCCGCGAAGCTCCACGGTCACTGGCTCCGGCAAGACGAGCGGAATGTTGCGAATCGTGCGCAGGTTGGTGGTGATCTCGTCGCCCTGGGTGCCGTCTCCGCGCGTGGCCCCCAAAACGAATTGGCCCCCTTCGTAGCGCAGGCTCACCGCCACGCCGTCCAGCTTGGGTTCCACCGCATACACCAACGGTGGATCGCCGGCGGTTAGCCCCAGCCCCCGCCGTGCGCGCGCATCGAACTCTTTGAGCTCGTCTTCGTTGTACGTGTTGTCGAGGCTCAGCATGGGCGTGGAATGCCGGACCGTCTTGAACCCTTCGATCGGCGCACCGCCCACCCGCTGGGTCGGCGAATCGGACGTCAGGAGCTCCGGCTCTGCCGTCTCCAGGGCCTTGAGCTCGGCCATGAGCTGGTCGTAGTCGCGGTCCGAGATGACCGGTTTGGCGAGCACGAAATAGGCGTGGTCGTGCCGGCGGATCTCCTCGCGAAGCTCGCGAGCCCGCTCGGCAGGCTTCTGGGCCACGTCAATCCTCCGGGCGAATGATTCTTATGTGTCCAGAGACGGGGGTGCGTCGAGGACCATCCATGATACATGAGGCTGCCGGTTGCCTCTAGAAGACCGCGTCCAAACGCAAGTGGAGGCGGCCTTCGAGCGGACTCGAGCCCTTGGGGATCCCATACTCGAGACTCAATATCCCCGGCCCTTTCGCCTGACGGATACCCAGCCCGGCGCCGAGAAGGAACTGATCGAAGAGATCGCTCAAGCGGTGTCCGTCCTCCTGGATGAATCCCGCGTCGGCAAACGCGTACACCGCCGACCCGCGAGTGTCCTGGCGCAGCCGCCACTCCCCTTGCAGAATGGTGCCGCCCAAGGTGAGGAACTGATCTTCCCGGTAACCGCGGAGCGAATTCGCGCCGCCGACGGCGATCTCATCCCATCGCGGCACGGAATCCTCGGGCGTTTGCAAAAACTCGAAATGCCCGCGGAGCACCCCCAGCCAGCGGCGGCCAACGGGCTGGTAGGTTTCTCCCCCCACGAGCCAGTGCGTGCGATCGATGCGCACCTCCACCGAATCCGGGGTGAAGGTCTTGGTGCCCCGGCGACTCTCGCCGGTGAGCCGGAAGCCGCGCTCGGGATTACGGGCGGAGTTCCGCCGGTCGAGTTCGACGCCGGCCAGGAAGTACCCTTCGGTTTCGGGCCTGGCGCCCTCGATCGTCTCGACCGCGCGCGTTCCGCCTCGGCCGAAACGCAGCGTCCACTGATCGCCCAAGAGCAGATCTCCGATCGCTTCCCATTTCGTATAGGAATACAGGTTTTCGTTGACGTCGTGCTCGAGCGATCCCTCGAGGCCGATCCCGATCACCGGCAGCCATGGTTCGCGATAACGCAGTGCGTATCGCGTGAGCCCTTCGCCGCGGTTTTCCCAACGTCCGGACGCCGAACGCGCCGTGCCGGCAATGTTGGCCAGATCGATGTCCAGTAATCCGGTGAATTTCGCATCCTTGCCGCTCAGCCCGACCAGCCCGCGAAAACGGGTGTAGGCGGATTCTTCCACCGGAACGCGAAGGCGGACCGCGTCCGCGGAGCTGCCGGGGACCACCTCCACCTGTCCAACCCGGGTGAACAACCCCGAACGTGACAGCCGTTCCGTGACCCGTTCATCATCTTCGCCGGTGTAGGTCTTGCCCTCTTTCACCCCGGACATGCGCAGCGCGGTCTTGGGTTGCGTCACGCGCGCGCCGGTGAGTTCCAGCGCTTCCACGTGCGCGCGCGGCCCCGGATCGACCACGATGGCGCCCCGAACGCGATCCCCGTCGAGAGCAAATCCCTTCGGGTGCGCCTCGGCGAACGGATGTCCGGATCGGGCCAGATCGTGAAGCGCGCGATTAAGCGCATCCTCGAGCGAGTTCCCCTCCACGGAACGCCCCTCGAGATCCAACGCGCGGAACCAGGCCACCGAATCCACCGGCGCGGATGCTTGCAGGGTCAAATGTCCCCATTTGAGCTCTCCCGCCCACGCCTGACCGAACGCAGAACCGAGGTACACACAAACCAGAAATGCGCGCCGCATCAGAAGGTGCCTCGCACTTCCATACGGCCCACCGTCACCGCGGCGAGACCCGCCGGATGATCCATCCCCACCACACCGGTGACCACGATGCTCTTGTGAACGCGCACCTCGCTGATCACGTCCAGGCGCCAACCTTCCACGAGCTGCGACGCACCGGGGCCCAAGATGCCGGTGAACCCGGTGCTCGAAACGAGATCGGTGTACGAACCGCGCACTTCCAGCCGCCCCAGGTTGTTCACCGACCACTGAAACTTCGGGCGAAGAATCCAGCCGCGTGCTTCCTTCCCTTCCCCGACTTCTTCGCTCAACGTGCCTTCCATGGACAGGCGGCCACGATGCGGACCCGCTTCCAAGCGTCGTCCACCCCGCAGTGTTCCGGCGCGAATTTCGGTGTCTTGCAAAAACGGCGTGCCGCCGGTTTGCACTTCTTCATGGCGTTTTCCGAGTGAGCCTTCAAGCTCCGCGTCCCAGGCCGGAGCGGGGTTGGATCGAATCGTACCGACCAGGGTTTTTTCCGTGTTCCCTTCCAGGAGCGAATCCGCGCCCACGCTCGCGTTCCGCACCAGGCTTTCTCGAATTTCGTGCCGCACACGAAAGCCGAGCTGTCGATGTAACGGGAAGAGATCCACGCTCTGGCGCAGGGACAATCGCCCGTCGAGGGTGGAGTTGGGATCCAGATACGAGCCTGGATTCAAGAAGTAGCGTGGTTCGACCAGCGGCAAGGACGAGGATTCGTCAACGTTGAGGAACCCCTCCCATGCCACCGCGCGGAGCCAGGGGGCCACCTTGACGTCGTCTCCGGGCGGCGTCCACCGCAAGCGGGACGAAAAATCCACCCGGCCGCTCAGGACTTCGTTTCCCGCGGGCCCGTACTCTACGTCGTACCCGCCCCCCGCACCGACGTAGTTACCGAACTCGTCGAAGTACCCGGTCGAGTCCGGCACGATCGATTTCGTGCGCTGGCGAAGCCCCACCGTTCCCACGTCCATGGACAAGAGCGCACTCCACGCTCCGCGCACGGCTTGATGCCGTGCATCGAGGCGTCCGGTATCGCGCCGTTCACGGGTTCCGCCCGGCACCTGCACCCCGCGCGCTTCGTAACGCATGAGTAGGGAGAGATCGCGCCACCGTCCTTCAACTTCTCCGAACCCGCGCTCGGTGTCGCGCACTTGGGCGAACGCGTCATTGCCCGTGCGGAGCGAATCGTCCAGCCGGCGCCCCACCCCCAACTCGGCACGAAACGGACCATTACCGGCCGGCATCACAAGCGCGGTTTCCCAGTCCCGGTGTCGCTCCCCATCTCCGGCCGCACGCTGCCGTGTTTCGTGCGTGCCCCGAAACCGCGGCGCGATGCGGAAGCGTCCCAGGAGTACCTCGCCACCCCATCGTTTCATCGCACCTTCCGCGGGGCCGACCCATTCATGCACCGTGTTCCACGCGCCGTTACCGGTTACCCAACGTGTCTGGACGTTGAGTGCCTGCTCCTGACGAAACGCGGTCGACGTGTCGGCCAGGGCCAAACGACCCACGCTGGACGTCCAGCGCGCCTTGTCCTTGAATTCGAACGACGCGCCCCCTTCGGCCAAGTCCTCGGCCCGGATCTCTTCGGTGCCGGTGAGGTTCCAGTCGCGCCCGAAGAACGCGGATCGCAACCGCGCGGGGCTTACGAAGGTGTCGTCAACGTGCCGCCAGTTGAATCGCGGCGTGATATGAAATCCATTCCCCAACGTGAGCGCCGCCGCTTCCCCATTGGCGGTAAAAGCGTTGCCATGATTGTTTTGATCGTCGAGACCCGAAAGCACGTTGCCGTCCGCTTTCGAGAACGCTCCCTCCGCGGCCAGGCGCCCGTTTCGGCCAGCGGTTTCCCAGCGCAAGTCGGCAATGTGCCGGTTTTCCGGAGGCGGCAGGTCGCGGCAGGGCACATAGCGGCCGTTACTTTCGCCGACGAAGATGTACACCGTGCGCGTGCCGGTCGAATCGGCCCGTGGCTGGTACTCGCCCTTCTTATCCCCCACGTCCACGAACTCGACGTGGTAATCGCCCGATCCATCCACGAACGCGTAAATCTGCTTACCGGTCGCGGCATCGATAATGAGATCGTAATCTCCTTGGTTCGCGCCGACGTAACGGGTGCCGCATTCCACCTGGGCCGAATCTCCTTGCGCAACAAGAAGGTCGATTTCGGTTTGGGTGAGATCGCCGCCCACCGGGTGCTCGGCATTGTCGCCCTCGGAGTAGTACGTCGCGCGCACCGTCCCGAAGTCACCGAGCTTGCCTTCCCCGCCTGCGAACGCGATCTGCCGCTGGTAGCGTCCGGTTGCATACTGATAATCGACCGAGATCGTGGAGTTGGCGGTGACGACGCGCCGGCTGGTGAACGTGATCTCCCCCAGCGTGTAGTCGATCGTGTAGTCCTCTTCCGCGCCTCGCTTCAAGAGCACGCCGTCCATCCAGACCTTTTCCGACCCAGCCACGACCACGATGTCCGCGTTTCCAGTCCGATCGGTGAGCCGGTAGGGTCCCTGCTTTCCCTCTTCGCCAAAGAACTCACGACTGGCGAACTCCCCTTTGGCCCGCGCGACCGTCCCTTGCCCCTTGGCCATGCCGACCGATGCGTTGCCGCTGAAGCCTTCCACTTCACGATGGAGATCGAGGAAGGACAGACCGATTGCGCTCAAGCTCACATCGCCCAGGCTTGCTCCCGCCCGTGGCGATTCCAGGCGGACGAGAATCCGATCGAGGTCTTCGAGCTCGGCCGTATTGCCCTCGGGCTGAAACGGGAGATCCTGATCCGAGAGGATGGCGAGAAGGCTCACGTCCTTCGATACGCGCCCGGTCAAACGCAGATCGAGACTTTGCTGGAGCTTGAGATCGCGACGGTTTCCCATTTCGACCCCGAACGTCTTGCTCCCCGAGATGTCGAGGTCGGCCACCTCGCTGGCCGAAGTGAAACCGACCGGTTTTGCTTGCGTGAGCGTGGGATCGTTGGTCGGGGACGCTTGTCGGTGATGCGGGTCCTCCCGCAAGCGATACGTGCCCTCGAGGGTGAGCGGCAACGCCTGATACGTGGCGATGATCCGATGTCCGGCGCCCAGACTATCCGGCGCGAGCAACGTGAAGCATCCCGTGTCGGCGTCGAGCACGTAATCCGTGCCATCGACCAGCCGCGCTCCGCTTTCTTCCAACTCGAGCGTGCGGGCGAACACATTCGGACGGTTGAGGCAGGCTACGCTCTTTCCGGGGTCGAGCACGAGGGTGTCCCGCGCCACCGGCAAGAACGACGAGCGTTCGGCGCCGAGGAGCGGGGCGCTGGCGAGAACCCCTGCCGCGAGTAGGCCCCCCGCGAAGAGGTAACGACGCACGTCAGTCTCCCCGGATCCGTAGCTCGAGCAGCCGGCCCGAACAACCCTCCCCCACCAGGATGCGATCTTCCGTGCCGGTGACCGCGGGGGTGGCGTAGGACGCTCCGCGGCAGCGCGGACCTGCGGGCACAGGATAGGACGCCACGGAATCGAGGTCGGCGTTCACTACGTCCACGCGAGTGTCGAGCGCGATCGCAAACAGATGCGGACCGAGCGCGCTCACCCCTTGCGGCACTTCCTTGGTTTCGCGCGCTCCCTTCACCGAGCCCACGGCATCGAGCAGCACCACACGGCGATTACCTTCATCGACCACAAGAAAGGATCCCTTTTCCGATGCCGCCACCGCGGTGGGCCGCCGCCACGCGCCAAGGCCCGAACCGGACTCTCCCAGCACGCCGAGAAAATTCCAGCCCGGACCGAATAGGAGCACGCGATCATTTTGCCGATCGGTAACGACGGCGCGGCCGGAGCGGTCCACGGCCAGACCCCGTGCATCCACGCGACCGAGACCGTTGGCCAGCGCCACCGCATCGAAGTCGACCGCCACGCCAAGATAGTTTCCCTTGAAGTCGAACTGGTGCACCTTGCCTCCGGGTCCATCGAGTGCGTAGACCGCGAGACCGGGGGCCCCAGAGAGTGCGGTCCACTCCACCGGGGCGGGCGATGGATCGGGAAGCCGCGCGGGGGCGCCATCCCGCCCGTGAATCAAGTAGAGACGGTTTTGCGCCTTGTCGGCGACTAGGAGATCCTGGGTGGGCAGGAGAAGCGCTGCGACCGGGGTCCAGGGGTTACTTAGCTTGGCGCTCGGCCACCACAGAAGGGTGGTATCCGGTGGTGCTCCAACCGTGGTGTCCGCCGGCGCCGCCCAGACCTTCGTGACCGCGCACGAAATAAGAAGCAGGAACACCAGGCTCCGATGCATGGATAGGTGCGGCAAACGCCGGGGCTGAGTGGAGCTAAAATTTTCGTGAGACAAGGAGGCGGGCGCCCGACGGCTCGGCTTCGATGTTCCAGCGGAAACCGGTCGTGGTCGCGTTGGCTCGGCTTTGCTTGGCGGCCAGGATGCCGGTATCCACGACCGATATCAGGCGATTGGCGATCGCGAGCCCCAGGCTGAAATCGGATTTGTGATAGGCGGATTCGCTGGCGTCGCGCATGTCCTGATAGGTGTCGAGCAACGCCTGACTCTGCCACGTCCAGGTGTCATCTCCGGTGTAGGAATGTTCCTGGTAGTACTCCTCCTGCTTGGCTCGATCGTCCGGATAGTTGGCGCGCGCTTCCCGCCGTATCTGCTCGTTGGCGCTGAACGGACCGTCCGAGGACACGTAGTTTCCGATGATGCGATAGAACTCGTCGTCGTTCCGCTGGGGCACCCCGGCGTTCACGTGCGCGAACTCCTGATAGAGATCCTTGCGGTGATTGCCCTGAACCTGAAAGATCGCATACGACGTCCAAATGGCACCTTCGGCCACGAAGAACACCTTGGCTCGGTCATGATGGCCAAGGGCGTATTCGCCCAGGCCGGGCAGAAGCAGCGAGTACAGCATCGCCACCCGCGAGTTCGAAGGGGCTTTCGCTTCCGCGATCGCGGGCTCGTTCTCCTGTGCGGCAACCTGGGCCAGCATCGAATGCGAATCGTAAAGCCGATCGGGAACCAAGGATGGCGCGCCGGCCATCGCAGCGTTGGTGATCGCACTCACTAGGCTCATCGCTACAAAAAGGCCGACCCCTCGGCGATTCATGACACCTCGCATGCTTAAAAGCTCCGGCGAAGTTCGGCCCTGAGGCCGGTCAGGCCCTCGGGCGCGACGTTGAAACGCCACGAGTGCGATACGGCCTTGCGTTTGTTGGCCGCACTCTTGGCGGCATCGATGCCGCTTATGACGTGATTGAGCACGATGCCCCCGATGACGTACCCGGCGGCATTGTAGAGCGTGTCGGAGTCATCGATCATCGCGCTGTAGTCCGCACGCTGACTTTGACTTCCCCAACCACAGGCATACACGTCGAGATCTCCAATGTCCTGGTAGAACTGGTCGCGGTTATTGTCGTAGTCATCCTGGAGCGTTTCTCGTTCGCCGGCCGGATCGCCGTCGGGCCCCAGCCCGGGACCACAGGTACCCACCGTGTCGTAGCGTGCCCAGCTCCAGTTCAGATCTGCGTACTCCTGATAGTCGGTTTCGCCCTGCTTAGCCGCATCGTGAACGGCCAGATAGGCGAACCAACCCGCCGCTTCAATCCCCAGATAGAGCCAGCCGCGGCGCTGTCCCTGGATGAATTGCCCCGAACCCGGAACCAGGGCGGATAGGAAACCGGCCAGGATCGGCGACGGTGGATTCTTCCCGCTTTCGGAAACGGCTTCGGGTTCATCCTCCAGGCGAAGAGCCAGAGCTAACTCGTTGTCCTCGCCTAGCCCAAACCGTTCGCCGGGGGCCGAAATTTCGCTGAACAGAGACGGCTCGAGCTCATCGGCCCCAGCCGCTCCGCTCGCGAAAGCGATCCACCCCAGGGCCATCCAGAACCCCGAACGGACTCCCCGCCCCCGCGTCATGAGTTCATGTACCCCCAAGTCTGGCATTGGTTTCAGGGTAAGCAGGCTGGACCGGCTAGCGAACCACGACCACCCGCGCGATGTCTACCTTCGAACCGGATGACGTCCCCGACCGCTCCAGACGGCAGAAATAGAGTCCCGGCGCCATGTCGGTCAGGTCCCACCGGACCGCATTCTCGCCGGCTCGGAAGCCGCCTCGGCGATCGAGGCGCGCATCATCGATCACCCGTCCGGATAGATCGAGCACTTCCAGGTCCGCGCTTTCCCCCGTGTCGAGGAGGAAGCGGACCTCGACCCATTCTTTGGCCGGATTCGGGTAGACGAACAGCGGATGGTCAAGGGCCGGCTCGCCGGTAACCGTTCCCCCGGTGGGCTGGACTTGCTGCGAGCCGCGCTCGCGTTTTTGACTGGGATAACGCCAATCGCCCGCCACGCTCGGACTTCCGGTGCCGACGCGCATCGCCGCCAAGGACGGTAATCCGGTGGCAAGGTCTTCGCCGATGCCGACCCAAATCCAGGGAAACGGGTCGGTCGGGCCCGAGGGCTGTCTAATGAAGGTTTCGACGACGCTGGAAATGGGATTCATGATGCCGAGCGCGCGCGGATAGGTGGACAAGAGCGTACCCCGGCCGCTCCACGCATAGAAGCGACCGTTGGCATCCAGCACCAGCACGTCGATCTTTCCGTCGTTGTCCAGGTCGAGCAGCTTGAGATCGCGAGCCGGCTTCTGGACATGCTTCGGCCAACCCAGGGCCGGACTTCCATCCCCGTTCATCACCGTGACCTGGCCCGTCGTGTCCACGAGTGCGAGCTCGGAGAGGCCATCCGCATCGAGATCGGCCAAGGCGGGCTCGAGGGCCGGCCCATACGGAAGACTCCACGCCGCGGACCGCAAGCCGGCTTCGGGCGAGAACACCGCCACGGAATCGTTGGTCACCGCCACAAGTGACGGACCGCTATGCAATGGGTTCACCGATCCGGACAGCAGATATTTAATTGCGCTTGCCATGCGAAGAGGGGCGAAGGATGACCCCGGAAGTCTGACCGGGAAGAGCTCGATGGCCCCATTCTGGAAACCCACCGCCGCGGCATTCAAGGCATCGATGAGGGTGGGCCCGGCAGTGGGCGATTGGTTCACCGCCGTCGCCGCCGAATCGGTGTGTGCCCCCTCTCCCGATGCCGTGATCACGTGGAAGGTGCCGATCCCCGCCGCGAGCACGGCGCCCGAACCCGTCGCGGGTTGCCAGATGACCGGCGGCGTCACCGCACCGACCGCACCCAATCCGTTCAGCAGGTCGGTTGCATTGGCGTTCCACGCGTAGACACGACCGTTACCCACCGTGCCCGCCACCACCGGTTCCGGCGGCAGACTGGTCGTGGGGAGAAAGGCATTGGAGGCGGCCAAACCGGGCCGGAGGCGACTCTGCAATGAATCGGCGATCAACGACGTATCGGAGAGATCGATGGAGAGCTCGAGAATGGCCCGCAAACGTCCCGGCTCGTTCAGCTTGACCGCGTCGGCTCCGAACACGACTTCGGGAACGCCGTTTCGCGACATGTCCACCGTCGTTACGGGACCGGGCTCGGTATGCACCTGGGTGTCGTCCCGCAGGAACACCGGCCATCCCGCTACCGCAAACGTGCGCGCGATGGATACGTCCATGAACCGTCCCGGGCGGGACGTGGTTTCAATGGTGATGCCGGAATATGCGCCATCAACGGCAGACGAGTTAGGCGTCGTCTCGGGACCGAAGGTGGGATTGTTCCCGACGTAGAAGGGATCGAACTGCGTGCCGTAGTTGAAGCGGCCCATGTCCCAGATCCCGTCCGCCTCCTCGAGCGCGATGCCTCGCTCCCCGGTGCGGAAGTTCACCGCGCCCGATATGAAACCGGGAACAGCATAACGATCATCGATGTGCCAAATGAGCATGCCGCCGCCCGGAAGCACGGCGTCGTATTCCATGTGTCCACCGGTGCCGGGACGATCGGGATCGTCCACCGGGCCCAGGAACACACCGGTCGTGGAATCCTGTTGCACGTAGGGGAAACCATTTCCATCGAGATCCAACGCTCGATTCTCGACCAGGAAGTACTCCAGGTTGTCGATGAATGCCACGGGCAGTGTTGGATCGGCTTCCACAGCTTCGAGCGAGTCATGCCATGTTTCCTGAACGACGACCGGCGTCACCGCGTCGGGAAAGATCTGGAGTCGGGACCACGGATCGAAGCTGGTCGGAAACACGCCGTCCGCGTAAAACACCTCGCCGCTCGTGGGATCCTCGACCAGCACGGTCAAGTTTTCACCGGAATCCATGAGGCTCCACCATCCCAACTGCGGCACGCCGTTGAAGATGTTGTAGAGATCGGGCAACCCCAGGATGTGCCCGAACTCGTGCGCAAACACGCCGTTCAGGGCCGCCACGCGACCGTCCTGGCTGCCGGTTTCGGGAAGCACGAGCGCGCGGCCGATGCTCACCGTTCCACCTTGCACGGCCAGAGATTCCGAGAGGGTGAGCGCGAAGGACGGAATGTCGAACGGGGTATCCGCGTTTATGTCGCCCTGAAAGTCCGCGCCCGCGTGCACGATCCCGAACGCATCGAAATCCCTGAAGTCGATCTCGCCGCTTTGGTCCGCGGCGTTGAGCGCATCGGTCACGAATCGTTCGGCCAGTGCCGCCACGTCGGGGTTCTGGCTCACCTCCCACGGCCCGTAGTTTGCCGTGTCGTCGAGGTGGTACGCACTGTCCGGATCGGCGGGAAACACCGTCGACTCGACGTTGAGCGTGCCGTAGGACTCCACGTCGTAGAAGCGCCGGAGCGCTTCCGCGTGCGCCAAAAGATACGTCTTGTCGTGGGGTGGCGGATCCACCGGCACCCCGGTGACATTGCGTCGCAGATCGAAACGGCCGTCGCCGGTGGTATTGGCTCCCGCCCCGTCACGAGAGAAATCCACCCGAATGATGGCCAGGCGCAGGGTGCGCACTGCGGTTGCCACCCGCGCGCCGGAGGGAGGGATCGCCCTCCTGTACGGCGACAACATCTCTCTATGATGCGAATGATGGTTCGCTAGAATCTTGCTCACCGGGCGAATTTCGGTGCGCACCGCGCCGGGCGCGTACACATCGTCGTTGAACGGCCGGAGGGGGTGGGTAGGCTGAGACGCGGGCGCGGACGGCCGAGGGCGTTCCGCGGCGGCCCTTTCCGCGACGATCCGGGAAGCGCCCTGCACGACCACGCGCGCGGGGGCGCCGTCACCGAAGGCCGGGAGCAGAAGAACAACGACGCCGACGACGCTCCCGAGCCGGAAGCGTCTAATCAAACCGAGCCACGACCGAGAACTTGTTCACCCGGTCGAGGTCTTCCGCCTGCGGAATCGAAGCATAGTCCAGGCCGAATTGTTTGATGCGGAACCCGACGCCGAACGTCCAGTTTTTGATTTCACCGACGTCGTCATACAAGTAGCCCACTCGGCCGAACAGAAGGTCCATCACGCCAAGCTCCATGCCGCCGGACAGGAGGACTTCGTTTCGTTCCATGAAGCTGAGCTCTTCGGGCAAGCACCCTTCAGTGCTGTCTTCCGAGCAGGGCGGCGGGATGTCGGAAAAGATGAGGCTCTTCTCCACGGCGAGGCCGGCCAGAATGGAGTACGACCCAGGAATGTGGACACCCCAGGAGGTGCCGATCTTAAGGTTCCGCGGCAGCGGATCCGATTCCTTGGAGTTCCCGAGCGAAATATCGGGACCGAGGTCGGCCAGGGTGACACCCACTCGCGTCGTCATCGTTCCCGGACCGGAGCCCAAAAACCCGCTGATATTCTTGTCCCATTTGTAGAGGCCGCCCAGATCCACGGCAAAGCTGGTGCCTTGGCCGTTGCCCTCTCCCCCGGAGAGGCCGCTGGTGAGGTCGACGAGCACGAACTTGAGGTTCATGCCCACGCCCAGGTTATTAATGATCCTGGTGCCCACGGCTCCGGAAAACGACATCTCGAAAGGATTGAAGGTATCGTAGGGATCGGTGGAACCGGCGTCAGTGGCCTGCGAACTTCCATAATTCAAGTAGGTGAAGGTCCCCGCGACGCCGCCGAAACCTGAGATGTTCTTGGACAAACCCAGATATTCGAAGTAGACGTCATCGACCAGGCCCTCGACGAGCCGGGTGTGCATGAGACCGGCGTTCCATCCGGTGGTGAAGGCCAAGCCTCCCGGGTTCCACCACGGCGCGAACGCGTCATCGGCGACGGAGTTGAAGAATCGGCCCATCCCTTCCGCGCGAGCTCCGGGCGGAATTTGAAGGTGGGCGGCGCCGGCATTGAAGGCGGCAAAGGCCGGTACAGGTCCTAGCGCCATGAGTCCGGCAACAATGAGAAGAACAGGACGAAGACAGACGGGTATCTTAGATTTCACGAACGCAACCTCCTGGGGACCTGGCGCCGCCGGCTAACCCATATTTAACCCGCACTCATGCATGCGGTTCCCAGGAGTTGACCGGCCATGAACCAGACGAAAAAGCCTACCAAGCCCTTGGCGGAGGGTCAATTGCATCAGAGGTGGCCGGCTTATCGAAGTACGACTATGCGTTCCAGGATGCGGGCGTCGTCGGATCCCTCCCTCTGGGCAGCTACCCGAACCAGGTACACCCCGTTAGCCACTGGGTCCCCCGACTCGTCCCGGCCATCCCAGGCGAAGGCGTTGGAACCGGCCTGGGCGCTGAAGTCGGCCTCTTTGACCAGGCGCCCGGAGACGCTGTACACCCTGACCGTCACCTGGGCGGACCGGTTCAGGGAGAACAGTAGCTTGGTGGGCTCCCCGGCTGGGTCGAACGGATTGGGATAGGCCAAGTGCGTGCCTTCGAAGGCAAGTTGGGTCGACGCGTTCCCCACTTCCACCGAGGCGGCGCTTTGCGAACGATTGTTGTAGTTGTCGGTGGCCGAGAGGCTGAACACGTAGGCGCCCGGGGCGAGATCGGGAACGCGGAACTCCAGGCTACCTTTCGTACTGCTGCCCACGTCATAGGTGAACAACTCGGTCACGTCCTGGCGCAGCTGTTCGAGCCCGCTACGATCGGTGACCTTGAGCAAGATGGACCGGAACTCGAAGAGCCGGGTGAGATTGATGCCCGAAGGATCCTCGAGCGTTACGTCGACCGCCTGTCCTGCATCCACTTCCGGAGCGGTGAGCGAAAACGCGATCGTGGGTCCCACGGTGTCGCTGCCGGTCGAAGCCAAGCCGCCTACCGGGAGCGGAGCCAGGACGCCCGCCGCATCCCAACTTGCCCCTGAAGCATACGCGGCAATGCGCCCATCCGTCCCTCCCCGCAGTGAGATGGGAACGGTGAACTCCGCGGTCGCGGTGTCCCCGGTCACGGTCGCCTGACCGCGATAGAGCAGCGCCCCCGCGGTCTTGTACGACAAAGGCTGCGTGTGCACGAAGCTCGCGTCGCGTGCCTCGATGCTCATCATTCCGGAGCGGGTACCCCCGCCTTCGGTTCGCGCGCGGACGTCAACCACTGCTCCCCGGTCCAGACGAGACGGCCCCGAGAGAGCGATCGTTTCGTACGGAACGGAAAGGCGGCTCGCCGGATCACCGAGACACACATACTTGTCCCCTTGCGCGGCGGGAATCAATCGCTTGTCTTCCATGAGGGCAACGCCGATCGGAAGGGGCCGATCCGCTCCCGGCGCAAAGAGCTTCTGCACGAAATAGAAGTTGATGGCGATGTTCGCCGCTGCGGACGTAAGATGCGTGGCGGCGACGCTCACCAGGGCTCCGCCGCGTAAGGCGCGCACGTGGGCTTCGCCGAGGCCGTCGCGGACGGGGTTCGAGAACTTGCCCACACTGCAGGAAAACGAACCCACCACCGGGAACTTGCCGTCATTGGTGAGCAGCGGGGTGTCGTTCAAATCAAGAACATGCTCGTCCGCCCAGACCACGTCGGCGCCGTGACCCACGTAGTCCACGAACCATGCGCCCTCGCTCCAGCTCGTAATGAGGTCCTCTTTGGCTTCCGGCTTGGTGACGATCGAGCAGTCGGCTCCGTACTCGTAAAGATAGATTTTTTCTTGCTGAAACACCCGGGGAATGATGTTCGACACCTGTTCCATTTGCGACATATGTGCGGTGCCGAGGCCGTCCGGCGCCCCGCCCTGACAGACGTCGTCGGCAACGAGAATCGCTTTGGTTCGCCACGGTCCGTAGCTCGGTGATGCCTCGGAACGAATGACCTTGTCCTGGATTAACGCCCGCGCCTCGGCCTGACTCGACACGGGCAGCCGTCCCAGATACAGATCGGTGTAGTCATCGGGACACGGATCGGGATCGTCGAATCGAGCCAATGGATCGTCGCTCACATACTGGACGTTCCCGAAGCGGATGTTGGCAATCTCGTCGCGATTGTCCTCCCAGGACGGCACGTAATCCTTACTTCCCGCCTCTCCGTAGTTTCGCGGGTCGTTGGTCGCATCGCCCAGGAACAAGCAATAGGAGATCGGGTCCGCGGTCGGACCGCCGTAGAACAGATAGGCATACTCGAGGAAGTAGCGAAGAGCGGCCGGATCCCACATCCCCCAAGCGAACTCGTCCATGATGTCGTTCACCGACACCACGCGCACGTGCGCGTCACGGGCCGGATCCCCTGAGGTTGTATCGGTAACGCCATAGAGATGCTGGCGCCGCCAATCGGCCAGCGCATCGGCTTCGCCCATCCATCCTTCCTGAGTGATGATCACGTAATCCAGTGGTTCCGACGTATCGCGGAGCCACGTGGCTGAATGTTGATCCACAACTACACGGGCAGGCGTGGCCCAGGTTCCTTCCATGGCCACGGCGAGTACGCCATCCTGAGTTCGGTCCCAACTCAAGCGCTGTCCGGTGCCGCTTTGTGCACCGTTCACGAGCCGGCGCGGATGACGGAAATCGGTCACATCGAGGAGGATCGGTGTTCCCGAGGGCAGGCCGGTCACGTTCAGCGTGCGGCGCGAGGGCTGGCCTTCGATCTCCAGTTCCGCTGAAAGCAGCGTCGGGCTCAAGTCAAGAGTCAGATCGCGTCGATACATCACGTCGATCCAGGCCAAGTGCACCCAGTCGAGCCGGTTGGGGTCGGTGGAAGCCACGTGGGGCACGAGGAAAAGGAAATCGGATTGGGCACGGGCGGGAACGCTGTACACCGTATCGTCGTAAGCAGCGAACGCCTCGGCCGAGCCCCGGCCACCCCACACCACCAGTCCGGCGTTCACTGAATTCACGGTGACCTGGACGTGGTGAAATGACGCTTCGCCGGAATCGAACGCGCTCGGCACCTTGGCGCCCCAGAAGCGGATGATGGCATCGAGCGCACTCCCCGGTACCAGGTGCGGCAACGAAACGATGCTTCGCGTCGCACCCGCGTCCGACATCATGCGTTCCCAGAACCACCGCTCCCACCGGACGCCCACCTCGTAGAGCGAGGGATCCTCGAACGTATTCTGCTCGGCGTGCACGCGACCTTGCGTCTCCGTAATTTCAGGGTCACCAGACACGGGGGCGGCGTCCACATCCTGAATGCGAAGCGGCGTTCCGGGAAGCGAGCTGTTCCAGGTCAGCCAGTACACTGTGCGATCGTTGTACGGATTGGTGAAGAAGCCTTCGCCTCCCTGGGGGAGGCCATACCGGTCACGGTAGTTGTCGGGTCCCAGAGCATAGAATGCCACCACGTCGTTGTTGTCGAATGTGCCGTCCTCGTCCCCCTTCAACCAGATCGCGATCTCACGAAAGTCACTCGAGTCGGCAAAACCTGAACAAAAGGCAACTTTCTGGAACACATGCTTCCAGACCGGTTGGGGCGTGTTCACGTTGCAAGTGAGAGGAGGCTTGAGCCAGCCTCCGTTCGTCCACGGCAGATCGGGATAGAGCGGGCCGGAATACAAACGGAACGTCTGTGGATCGATGTCGTTGACGTCCACCCCGGCCGCGGCCAGGGATGAACCCGTGAGCGCGAAGATAGCGTTGCGATCGATCTCTATTTTGACCCACGTTTCCGCGTTGCCGAACCACACTGCGGGAACGCCCGCGCACGCGGGGATGGTGTCGGCTTGTCCCACCCGAAACGCGGCGGCTGCGTCCGGATTGATCAAGCTTCCTTTCCAGGCCGCTTCCGCCACCCGATCCGGCCGGGCCGGTCGCGGACGCGAGGTAGACGGCGCGGCGTGGATGCGCAATGTGACGTCGAGCGCTTGCGACCACGATGCGTTACCCGAAGCGGCGTCCCAGGTCACCGGATGCAACACAAGGGTGGCGATGCGAAGACCGCGTTCCCAACCCACGTTTTCGATGAGGGCCTGGGGCGGGGTTCGATAGTTTGCCGCAACCCCCGTCCGCGTGGCCGCGGACAGCGCCGGCTCGGGGCGTTCGCGCGTGACCTTTGGTTCGACGAGTGACGGGGTAAGAGAGAACGTCACGTTCCCCATGCTGCCCAAGGGCACAGCCGCGGATTCGAGATCGACCTCCCCGTGGGGGGGCAACGCCACCCGCACCCGCAGGGTCGGAATGCCCGGGTCTCCCGGATTCCCTTCCACCGCCAGATCGGGCCAGCTCAAACGCTGGAGCACGCGGTCCTGGACACGATCTTCCTGGAGCATGGGCGCAGCGAATTCGGCCCGGAATCGAATTTCCCGGGGAGACGATGCGAGCAAGGAAAGCCGGGGAGACTCCGCGGCCCAGCCGTAGGGAACGATGACGCCGGCGAGGGCCACGGCGAATAGAAACAGCAGAGCGCGTCTCAAATACGTCTCAGCCTCCGGGAAGAATAGCCAGCCGGCATCACGGGGCTTGACCCCGGTCCCCGGCGTCCTCGAATACCCCCATGGCCAGATATTTCTCCAGCCGATTTGTCAGGAGCTCATCCTCCGGAACTTGCTCCAGGGCCAGAAACGCTCCCGAAACCGATTGCCCAATGGCCCGCGCGGCCACGGCGGGATCCCGATGCGCTCCTCCCAATGGCTCATCAATCAGCCCATCGATCACGCCCAGCTCCAGCACGTCCCGCGCGGTGAGACGCAGCACCTCGGCCGCTTGCGGTGCTTTGGCCTTGTCCTTCCACAGAATGCCCGCACATCCCTCCGGAGAAATGACGGAGTAAATGGCATTCTCCAGCATGTACACCCGATCCGCGACCGCGAGTGCCAACGCGCCACCGCTTCCGCCTTCTCCGATCACCACGCTAACGATGGGAACGCGAAGACGCCCCATCTCGCGCAGGTTCCGGGCGATCGCCTCGGATTGGCCCCGCTCCTCCGCGCCCACTCCAGGATACGCACCGGGCGTGTCGACGAAGGTCAAGATGGGGAGTCGGAAACGGTCGGCGGTTTGAAACAAGCGAAGCGCTTTGCGATAGCCTTCGGGATGCGGCATGCCGAAATTGCGATGAATATTTTCCTTGGTGTTGCGACCCTTCTGATGTCCGACCAACATGAGCGGACGCCCGTCCATACGGGCCAGCCCCCCAACGATCGACGGATCGTCACGAAATCCACGATCGCCATGAAGCTCCATGAATTCCTCGCAGAGGAGACCCACGTAATCCAGCGTGTACGGACGCCGGGGATGGCGGGCCAGCTGCACGCGTTGCCAGCGGGTGAGCTTGCTGTAGATCTCCCGCCGAAGCCGCTCGACCTTGCGCTCGAGTCGCTGCACTTCTTCGCTGACTTCGACGTTCGAGGATGTCGCGAATTCGCGCAGCTCCTTGATCCGCGTCTCCAATTCCACGACCGGTTTTTCGAAATCGAGCCAAACGCTACTCAACGAGCCGTCCTTCCGTTCACCGCCTCGCCGAGCCGCACCGCATCCTGGCCCAGGATGTCCCGGAGCTCGGTAAGAAGATCCGGATGGATGCCGACGCGCTGCCGCTGGCACTTCATGCGCACGCGCCGGCCGGTGGGGGCGACGAGTGATAATACGACGTCGCCTTGACCCGGGTAGCGGGCCAGGATGTCCATGAGCCGGGCCAGTTGGGGTTCGCCGAGATTGGCCAGCGGCACGTTCAGATATAGCGTGTGAGCGAGCGCGGAACGGCTGTTCTCGAAATCAGCGACGTGACCGGCGACGATCTTCGGTTCCCCTTCCGCCTCCCGGCGATCGAGGCGGCCCCGCACAAGAACCACACGATCCGGATCCAGAAACGCGCGGGAGCTTTCGTAAAGATCGGCGAAGAGAACGCACTCCAGGCTGCCCGCATAATCCTCCACGGTCAAAAATCCCATGGGGCGGCCCTTCTTGTCGGTCTTGCGCAGGAGACTCGACACGACGCCGAGTAGTTTGACTTCCGATCCGGTCGCCAACGTCTTGAGCCGTTCGGTGTCTCCCGTCGCCACCGCGCTGATCTCGTCGCGATAGGCATCCAGCGGATGCTCGGACAGATAGAACCCGAGCACTTCCTTTTCTTTTCTGAGCCGCATGTTGCGATCCCAGGGCGATACGTCGGGGAGGGTGGCTTCTTGTTCGAAGATTTGATCGCCATCACCGAAGAGGACGGTCTGGCCCATGGCCAGGTCCTGCTGGTGCCGGGCTCCGGCTTCGAGCGCTCTCGGCACCGCGGCATACAGTCGCGCGCGCGAGGGATTCATGGTGTCGAGCGCTCCGGCGGCAACCAGGCTCTCCAGCGCACGGCTGTTCAGCGCTTCGTGTCCGACGCGGCGGGTGAGATCGAGGAGGTTGCGGAAGGAACCTCCGGCTTCGCGTTCGGCGATGATGGCCTGGATCGTGCCCGCGCCCACGTTCTTGACCGCACCCAAACCGAAACGGATCGCTCCGTCCACGACCGAAAACGTCTCGCGAGACGAATTCACATCGGGCGGCAGTACGTGAATGTGCAGCCGGCGGCATTCCTCGACCAGGATCATGACCCGGTCGGTGGTGTCCATTTCCACCCCGAGCGTGGCGGCCATGAACTCGGCCGGATAATGCGTTTTCAAGTAGGCGGTTTGATAAGAAAGAAGCGCGTAGGCGGCGCTGTGGCTCTTGTTGAATCCGTAGCCGGCGAAGTACTCCATTTGCTCGAAGACTTTGCGGGCCACCGGCTCGGCGATGCCGCGCTCCATTGCCCCCCGGACGAAGCGGTCTTGTTGCGCCGCCATCTCCTCTTTCTTCTTCTTGCCCATCGCGCGGCGCAAAATATCGGCGTCGCCGAGCGAAAACCCCGCCATCCGGCTCGCGATCTGCATCACCTGTTCCTGGTAAACCATCATGCCGTAGGTGGGGCTTAGAATGGATTCCAGGACCTCGTGCTCGTAACGAATGGCCTTCGTGCCGTGCTTGCACTCGATGAACTCGCTCACCATCCCCGACCCCATCGGGCCCGGACGGTAGAGCGCGTTCACGGCAATGATGTCCTCGAACGTTTCCGGGGCCAGGCGGCGCAATAGATCGCGCATCCCCGAGGACTCCAACTGGAAAATGGCCACGGTCTGGGCCACGCGCAGACTTTCAAAGGTTTGAGGATCTTCCAGAGATATGTTGGCCAGATCGAGTCGCGTCCCCGTTCGCTCCTGGATGAGATCCAGCGCGTCCTCGATGAGGGTCAGCGTGCGCAAGCCCAGGAAGTCCATCTTGAGCAGGCCGACTTTTTCCACCGACTTCATGTCCCACTGGGTGGACACCTCGCCCTTTTGCGACTTGAAGAGCGGCGCCACGTCGTCCAGACGTCCGGGGGCAATGAGAACCCCGGCCGCATGCGTGGATGCATGACGAGCCAGTCCCTCCAAATTTCGGGCCACGCCCAGGAGCTTGGCGTGGGTGTCGTCGGCTTCCGCAGCCGCTTGAAGGTCGGGGGTTTGGACAAGCGCGTCGTCCAACGTAATCCCCAACTCCGCAGGTACAAGCTTGGCGATGCGATCCACCTCGCCGTACTCCATGCCCAGGGCACGCCCCACGTCGCGTATCACGCCCCGGGCCGCCATGGTTCCGAAGGTGATGATCTGGGTCACCGAGTCTTCACCGTACTTTTGCTTCACGTACTCGATCACTTCGCCGCGCCGCCGATAGTCGAAGTCGACGTCGATGTCGGGCATGCTCACGCGCTCGGGATTCAAGAAGCGCTCGAACAAGAGCCCAAAGCGAATGGGGTCGATGTCGGTGATGCCAAGGCAGTAGGCGACCAAGCTCCCCGCCGCGGAGCCTCGGCCCGGCCCCACCGCAATACCCTGGCTTCGGGCGTGGTGGATGAAGTCGCGCACGATGAGGAAATAGCCCGAATACCCCATCTGGGTGACGATGCCGAGCTCGAACTCGATCCGTTCGCGGAGCGCGTCGCCCGGGGAAGGATAGCGGTGCTGGAGGCCTTCCAGAGCGAGATGACGCAAATACGCGTCCTTGGTTTGAAATCCTTCCGGAATCGGAAAGTCGGGCAAGAGCAGCCGGTCGAAATCGAGTTTGACCTCGATTTGTTCCGCGATCTCCAGCGTGGCGGCAAGACTCTCCGGAAACGCCCGCAGGGCCGCCTCCATCTCGTCCCCGCTTTTGAAATAGCGCTGGTTCGTGCCGGAACGAAACCGGTTCGGATCCTCGATCGATCGCTGCTCACGAATGAGGACGAGAACTTCCTGGGCTTCGGCGTCGCCCTCCTCCGCGTAGTGCACGTCGTTGGTGGCGACCAGGCGGAGACTCAGCTTGCGAGCCACGTCGACCAGCTCCGGCAAGAGCGCGCGTTGGTGAGCGAGACCGTGATCCTGCAGCTCGACGTAGAAGTGTCCGGAGAAGATTTCCTTGTAGCGGGCCGCCATCTCGAGCGCGGCGCGAGGTCGCCCGCCCAGAATCTCCCGCGCGAGGGCGCCGTTCATTCCCGAGCTGAGCGCGATCAAACCCTCCGCGCGGTCCTCCAAGAGCTCGTAGTCGATGCGGGGCCGGTAGTAAAAGCCTTCGAGATAGCCGGCGGTGGATAATTTCATCAGGTTTCTGAACCCGATCGCGTTCCGAGCGAGAAGCACCACGTGGTCGGTGCGCCGGTTTTTGGGCGTCTTGTCGTGGCGGCTCCCCCGGGTCACGTAGGCTTCCATGCCCAGGATCGGTTTCACGCCGGCCCGTTTTGCCGCCTCGAAGAACTCGACCGCGCCGAACAAGTTGCCGCCGTCGGTGAGGGCCAGAGCCGGCATGCCGAGCCGGGCCGCCGCGGCCACGAGATCAGGCACCTTCACCGCGCCGTCAAGCAGCGTGTAATCGGAATGAACGTGCAGATGAACGAACGGTCGAGGCAAGGTCGTAATGCAATCCGTGGGTGGAGGTGTTCTGCGAGACGTTACCGCCCGCGCCCTGGGCCGACAAGCTTCGCTCTCGGATCAGTGAACAGTGAACGTTACACGGGCCCGGCCCCAGTTACCGACTTTGTCCACCGCTTCCGCGGTCAGCTCGTGAGCGCCCGGCGCCACGGGTCCCCGCAGGTGCCCGATCATGGCCCCCGCGTCGGTATCCCATTCGGAGACGACCGTCTTTCCATCGAGCATGAAGCGAAGCTTGGAAATGCTTAGCCCCGCTCCGTTTTCCCGGATGGTCGCTCTGAGCCGGGGCTGGCGTCCCCCCCGCAAGGGAAGGATGGTGATGCGGGGCGGCGTCCGGTCGCGAAACACGGCCATCGTTTCCAGAGAGCTTACCGTGCCTCGAATCCCTTTGCCCGAGGTGTCCGCGCCCACGAAGCTCCAGCCCGACCCGTCACGCCGAAACACCCCCAAACCCCGTCGATCGCGATAACCCGGAAGCGTGAACACGACCGTGGCATCGGCGCGAAGCGGCGTCGCCCAGGGTTGAAGCTCAAGCACACCCGTGACTGGGGCGAGCTCCCCTGCACTCGCAGGGGGCCGGGGCCCCGATCGCACGACGATCCAGAGCGGGCCATAGCTGGCCGTTCTTCGGGCCCCCATGGCCGCGTCGGTAGCGTCAACGGTGACCGAATCATCGTCGCGTTTCCAGGGAAAGGATCCATCCGAACCGGAGAGCCAGACCGCGCGGCCGAGCAGCGAGTCGCCGCTCATGAATGTCCATACCCCGGGATGTTCGGGACGTCCGATCTGGAACACGCTTCCCGTACGCACGGGGAGTCGCGTCATGTCGGGCTCATTTGATTTTCCGCGTGCGTCCTCGACCCGCAGGGTCGCGGACGCATCGGGGCACTTGATCTCCAGGTACCCGCCCCGGCTCTGAAACCGGAGCTTGCCTATCGAGACCGCGCTCGGGGGCTCTTCCTTGATCAGGGTGATGAGCGCACGGTTCGCGTTGCCGGATGCGTCCTCGGCTTCGAGCGTGAGCGTGTGCGGTCCCGTTTCGAGATCGTGTTCCCAATCCTTCTTCGCGCGGGCGAGGTGTTGCCGTCCTCCCGGCGCGGGATCGAGAGCAACCCAGGCATCGTCCCCTCGTCGCGCGGATGGCGCATAAAACGTCCAACTGACCTCCCGCGCCCAGTTCCAATCCACGGCATCGAACACGACCTCTTCTACGATGTCATCCCCGAAGCGCGCGGTGATGCGATACGGCGCCATGTGCGCCCCCGCAGGAACGGGATCCCAGCACTGGACCCACATGCGAACCGCACCCGTGATGCGTACCGTCGACCCTGTCTTGCCGAGCGTGAGCAGGACGGGCTCGAGACCACCGTTCACGAACACGCCGGGGTCGGCCGGTTCGATCCTGAGTCCGCCAATGCGGGGCGGCAGCGAATCGGCGGGCGCCCATCCCACCCGCCATGGATTCAGCGAAATCGCGGCGTCTTTCCCCGTGCGCACTTCGGCGTGCAAGTGCGGGGGACCTACTCCGCTTTGTCCTGAAAAGGCGAGGGTGTCTCCGGCGGTGTAGGGGAACGTGTTGGGCTCGGGATACAGATCGACTTCGTAGGCTCCTTGACGATCCTGGGCTGCATCGACGAAGGCGGCGAGCTTCGGTTCGAAACGGGAGAGGTGGGCAAACACGACCGTGCGTCCGTCGTCGAGACGGAAGTAGACCGAGCGTCCATACCCGATTCCCGATGCGCGAACGCGATACACCCATCCCGATCGGGGCGCCAGAACGGGAAGCCCTTCGCGCATCCCGGTCGAGAAATCGAGACCGCCGTGATAGTGCCCGGCGCGGTATTCGCCGAACGAAGAGGCGGGAATAAGGGGGCCCGGCATGGGAGGTCCCAACCGGTCGTCCTCGGACCGTGCCGAGCTCACACACCCGACCACGACCACCAGCAAGACAGGAATGAATCGCCGCATCGGATGCCCTCTTCTTCCGACCAACGAGCGCGCGACGCTATCACTAGGGTGCGAGGGGGTCAAATTTCTTCGCGCCATTGCAAGTTGCATGAAACGCTTCGCGCTTTCCGCGAAACGCATGGCCCTCCCCCCGCTTCGGGCAAGAACCCACTCGTGCCTGGATCGAGCGTACCCATGGAGGCGTCGCAGGATGGGGGATTCACCCGGTCCAGAGCCGGATTTGGTACGGGGGTTGCGAAATGGACCCCCATGAGCCCCGCCTCGTGCGCGGGTTGTGGACTGGTCGAGAAGGAGGTCATCACGAATGAAGCGGCGCTTTATGATGGTGCTCGCGCTCATGCCCCTGGTGGCATTTTGGGGTTGCGGCACCGATACGACGACGACACCGGACACGACTCCCCCTCTGGCTCCCCAACTGAGCGGAGCCACCCTGCAGGACGGAAACGTCGGCGTCTGGTGGCAGGCCAATAGCGAGCCGGATCTGGCCGGCTACTTTGTCTATTACTCGGAGAACGGCGTGACGCACTCCGCGTCCATCGATCCCATCAGCAGCAACTATCTCTTGATCGATGCCGGAAACGCGGCCGGCCCGGTCGATGTGTACGTTACTGCGATCGATTTCTCCGGCAACGAGAGCAGCCCTTCGGCGTCCATGCGTGCGAGCACGCAGACGTCGACTCCGGAACGGCAGATTCTCGGAGAAAGCCCTAAGGACTTTTAAGCCCGGCCAGCCACTGCTGCTCATCCGGCAACGAGGCGAGGGTGGTCCCTTCGCCTCGTTTTTTTTGTGGTCAATCCAAGCGCAAGACGCGGCGGACGATGGATTGTTTTGCGTCGGAAACACGCAGGAAGTACAAGCCCGCCGGAACACGCCTTCCCGAATCATCGATGCCTGACCAGGTGATCTCGGACTCAATTGAGTGTCGGGACCACACGATGCGACCGCTCAGGTCGAACACTTGGACGTCAACCGGCCCGCTGGCCCCGCTGAGGTCGAGACGCGTTTCTGCGCTAAAGGGATTGGGACGTGGAACGCCGACGCGGAGCCCGGCGGGAGGCTCCAGGATCAACGTCCCGAGCTGGAGCCACTCTCCCCGTCTGTCCTGTCCCTCGAGGAGTAGACGCTCCCCGGCGTGACGGGCGGAGAGCGTCATGCAACCTTGGTCGAGTGGGGCAGCGTCCGCGATTGCACTGCTCGATCCAGAAACGCGAACGCGCAAACGGACCAGATCCGATAACCCAGTTCCCGACCAGCAGAGGGATCCATTTTCCACGCTGCTCCAGTTCCATTCGAGTGCGGTGAGCGTGGGATGAACCGGTGTGCCATCGGTGAACCCTAGATATGCCGAGCGCCCTCCACTCCCACGCGCGGCCGGCCACGGCGCGGGTCCTATCGCCAGCCCCACGGGCAAGGACCAGAGGTGTCCCGTGGTGTCGGTCACGGCAATGAAGCGGCGTCCGCCCCCGTCGGCAATGGCAGGAGCCTCCGC